>ENA-OREN01000834-OREN01000834.1-marine-metagenome-genome-assembly--contig:-NODE-834-length-40733-cov-5.641111_pt1 | contig 40733 bp, 38 predicted proteins | sample MGYA00248624_ERZ508555 | MGnify/ENA primary metagenome ERZ508555 (study PRJEB26222, sample SAMN06267773) | marine metagenome | isolation source: Saanich Inlet, British Columbia, Canada | place... | reverse complement strand
TCAAAACTAGTTCTTCCTATAGAGCCGTGGTAGACCACCACGTTGATAGGCTGGATGTGGAAGCGCAGTAATGCGTGCAGCTGACCAGTACTAATAGCTCAATTGGCTTGATTTATGCACTGAAAAAAATTTTATATATAGATAATAATTAATAAAAAAAATTATAAATAGGTTGATTTAATTTATTAGAGAAGAAAATTATTTTTTTTTTAATACTAGAGTTGTCATAGTCGGACCTAAAAGCTTTTCTTTGATACTTAAAATTTTTAAATTTATCTTTTTTCCAATTCTTTTTTCAATTTGCTGTTCAAATAATTTTGAATGTGTCGAATTAAGATAAAAATCAATTAATTTTAGATTTGAATTCTTTATTAAATTAAATATTTTTTCTGAGTCATAGTAATGTACAATTGGATTTACAAAAGCATCATATTCTTCAGTTAAAAACTTTTGTAAAGAATAACGGGGGGATGTTCCAAAACTTTTTAAATATTCGAACATATTTTTTAATTCAAAAATTAATTTTATAATCTTTTTCCCTGAAGGATAACCATGTTTTTGTAGACCTCTCTTAAGATTAGTTTCTTTAATAAAATTTAAACGATCTTTTAATTTTGCATCATTTGGAAAAATTTCTCTAATAGCTGACCTAGTTTGCATTTCAAGATGTAGGCCATTTTTATTATAAATTTTAAGTACAAGAATTGAATTTTTGTGTAAAAGTTTTGAAATTTTGCGTAATTCTTTTTTGGGGTTATTTAAATGATGCAAAACACCAGCACAAATTATAAAATTGAACTTTCCTAGATCACTTAAACTTTTTTTTTCGATATTATAAACTTTAAAATTTAAGTTTTTTAAATTAATTTTGTTTTTTTAATTTCTTTGCAAACATAATTGAAGATTTAGAGGCATCAATTCCAACGATTTTAGAGTTAAAAAAATATTGCGCAAACGCAACTGTATTTTCTCCTGTTCCACAACCTAGATCTAACACTCTTAATCTATCATCTCTTTTTGCCAAATACTTATAAAAATTATTATCAATAATATTTTTTATAAAATTTTGTTTATTTAATTTTCTCTTTAAAAAAAACTCAAAAAATTTTCTTTTGATATAATTTTTTTCACTTAGAATTAATTGGTATAGTCCTGGAAAAGGACTATCTTTATTATACATAGCTATGACTTTATTATTTTTACTCATATTTTAAAAATTTATAATTTAAACTTTCTAAAGTATCTATAATTAATTAATAAAATTAAAGTTTTATTTTCCAATTATGTAATGAACCTCATTAGATATTTTTTTGGATCAAATATCTTTTATAAATCTTACCGTCTATTACTATGACTTAGAACAAACCTTCTTAAATATGATATATCCTCTGTGTTTTTGGAATACTTCATATAAATGCACACTGTTATTATTAAGAAAATCTCAATTTTAACAATCGCAGTTTTTTTATTTGATCTTTTTTAATGTATTGTTAGTTATTGATAAAATTGTATCACAAAATTTTAAAGTCTCTTTTTTATGAGAAATAATTAATAATGTTTTATTTTTAGTTATTTTTTTAATAGTTTTTAGAATCCTTTTTTCCGTATTTTTGTCTAATGAATTCGTTGCTTCATCAAAAATATAGATATCAGGATCTTTATATATGGATCTTGCAATAGAGATTCTTTGCATTTGACCACCAGAAATTTGAGTACCTTCTTCTCCTAGATTTCGACGAAATAAATCTCTAGCATTATTCTTTTGATTTTTCATTTCAGATAAATTGATAGATTGATCAACCCTTTTCAAATTTATCTCATGTTCTTCTTTCCCAAAAGCTATATTTTTATTAATGTTTTCATTAATTAAAAAAAGTTTTTGAGGGACATAGCCTATTATTTTCATCCACTGATATTTTATTTTGTTGAGATTTATTCCATCAATTAAAATTTCACCTTTGGTTGGACTAATAAACCCCATGATTAAATTAATTAATGTTGACTTTCCAACACCTGAATCTCCAACAATTCCAATAGATGATCCCCTCTGAATCACAAAGTTGGTTTTATTAAAAATTTTTTGTTTAGAAAGAGGGTATCGAAATTCAACATCTTTAAATTCAATTCTATTTCTAAAATGAAATGGCTTAAGGTTTTTGTTTAGATTTTCCTGTTTATACAAATTATGTCTTTCACTTAAGATAATATTAGTAGAAACCTTGTTAAACCTTACATTTTGAAGAGAAAAAACTATTCTACTTATAGACGGTATTAATTTAAAAGCTGAAATCGCAAACAGTGCTAATGTTTCAAAAGTAAATTGATTTGTATTATTTGTATTATTAGAGCTAAGGATTATTAAGTACGTACAAATTATTATAACAACAAAAAACTCTAAACCAAATTTAGGAACATGTGACAAAGATCCAATTACGACGTTAGATCTAGCTAATTTTTTTGAATATTTCAGAAATTTTAAATAAAAAAAATTTTCAGCATTAAAAATTTTTAATACTCTTAGACCTTGAAAAGTTTCCATTAATGAATTTAAAGCTTTACTAGTATTTTCTTGCCTTTGTTTGCCATGAAATACTAGGATTTTTTTTATATATAAAAAATAGACTTGTGAAATAAAAAATAATAAAAAAAAACAAGAAATAATTATAGAAGGATTTGTAACTAATAAAAAAAGTAAGATACCACTAAACATAATAACTTCAGAAAATAAAACTAGCAATGGCGTTAGCACACCAAGCGTATATTGTCCTACTTCAGATTCTATATTTCTTATCAATACTGAAGAATTTTTTTTATTATAAAATTTAAATTTCTTTTTTAAGTAGCTCTTAAGCATAAGAGAAGAAATTTTCACCCTTGTATGGTTAACAAAATAATATTTACCATAGTATAAAGTTAAAAAATAAATGAATTTAAAGGTAAATATCGAAATAATTAATATTATAAAGTTTGAAAAAGATAGGTACATTTCTAACTCCAAAAAAGAAATATCTATAACCTTAATACTCTCATCTGATAAAAAAGAGTTATCTTTTACAACCATAATTAATTTGTAAATTAAATAAATTGAAATAACCTCCATTAAAGCCCCGAATGTAATTCCAGTTAATAATGCAAGATATATTAATCTATCTTTGTGATCTAAAATAATAAATGAATTTATAATGTCTTTAATCACGGTTTTCTAAATTGAATTAATTTAAATTCTTATCTATGAAGTTGGTAACATATTCCCTAATATATTTATCACTGTTTTTATTCTTTTTAATAATATAATCTAGCAATTCTGATGTTTGGTTTAGTTTATCATTTTTTGTTACAAAAAAACTATCATCTAGCAAGTGTTTTTCATTATTCAAGTTTTCTGAATATGAATACTGCATATAAAGAAATTCATAAATTTGTGTTTTCTCTATTTTTGTCTTTCTTAAATAGATATCTAAATTTTTCATAATTCTATCAAATTCAGTCTTAGATTTTGGGTGTAAACTAAAATTATAATTAATATGAGGATTATCTCCAGTATTAATACTTGGGATATTAAATAAAGCATATTCATGGGCAACAGATCCATGATTTGTAATTATACATTTAGGCTTTAATTCTAGAATTTCTCTATGACTAACATTTTTATTAAGAAAAATAATATTAGGAAATTTTTTGAGTAAAATTTTGTGAATATCAATGTGCCCTGGTAAGCTATGTGGGTGAGGTTTATAATACCATTCGTATTTATTCATTTTGCTAGAAATATTCATAATATGATTTACCTGCTCATAAAAATCACTAAATATCATTGTTCTAAATCTGTGAGGGTAGTCATAAAAGCAATGAGGGAAGATTATAATTTTTTCCTTATTATGATTTGATTTTGATAAAATATTACTAATCATTTTTTTTTTGTGGAACTGACTTCTTTTTATATATGGTAAATGTTTGTCATAGTTACCAGATACGCGGCTTCTAGAAATTATCTTTCCAATCTTTAAACCTTCGATTTTTTGATTTTTTGAAAAATTAGCAAAGATTTTTTTAAAATTATAGTAAGGACTTTCATTAAGATTCCATTTACTAACTTTAATTAGTTTAATGGCACTAAGACCCTCATTTTTACTATGAAATTTAATTACTGGTATTTTTTTACTTATGGCAATTCTAGATATTATCCCAAAAGAATAACATAAATGACTTGGTATGACACACTTGACATTATTTTTTTTAAAAAAAATTATTATTTCCTCAAAAATCTTAATTGACCTAAAAAATATTTTTTTAAATCGTTTATCTTTAAGCTTCAAGGTTGGCTCTAAGGTAATTCTAAGATAAGTATCATTGATTAAGTCACCAATATTTATTTTATTTATTTTGAATTTTAAAAGTTGTTTCTTGTCTTTAATTTTTTGAAATTGTTTTTCAAACCTTTTCAAATCTTGATGAGAATATTTAAAATCATATTCCACTAATCCTTTATCGGCATTAAAAGATGCATAAATTTTTTTTAATTTCCTAATAAATAATTGAAATTTTGCACCACGAGATAAAAGAAAATTAAAATAATAAAATTTTATTTCTGCATTGTATTTTTTAGATAATAAGTTTGACAAGTATGACCAAAAATAAATGGCAGTATATAAGGGGAATAATTCTACAAGAATAACTGGAACATTTAGTTTTTTTCTAGGTGAAACTTTATTACCTTTCCATTTATTAATATTAAAATTAATAAACTCTTTTTCATACCGATCTAACAAAACTCTAGCACTCACAAATTTTTGAATTTTTTTTAAACTTTGAAAAAACATTTAATAATTAAAATTCATTAATTTTTAATACTTTAAAGGCTTTCTTATTAAGCTTAATTCTTTTTCCAATAATTTTTTCTAGATTATATGGTTTGATACTAGTTGCGGGCCTCATAATTACCAAATCATGCTTATTAATTATGTCATTTTTTTTTTTATCTTTATTTAAAAAGATACTTTTTTGCATTGTTTTTTTAACATCACTCTCATTTTTGCTTAGATTTCTTTTTTTATTTCCAAGAATTTTTTCTGTCTCTCTGATGTTTTTGACATATATATTAAATTCATCAGGCTCCATAGATGCCTTATGATCTGGTCCTTCTAAATTTTTATCTAAAGTGATGTGTTTTTCTATGACCTTTGCACCTACAGATACAGCAACAGCACCAGCTATTAAACTCAAACTATGGTCTGAAAAACCTACCTTTAATTTGAATCTTTTAAAATAATCTGGAATTACCCTTAAATTAAGCTCAGAAACTTCAGTCGGATAGTAAGAAATACAATGAAGGATAGTCACATTCTTTTTTTTTATTTTTAACATTTTTATTATTAGTGAGAGTTCCTTAAGGTTTGTTGCGCCAGTTGAAATAATCAATTTTTTTTTTAATTTAAATAATTTTTTAATAAAAGGTACATTTGTAATATCCGTTGAAGCTACTTTTATTGTTTTTACTCCAAGATTGGATAGATCGTTGGCACTATCAATATCATAAGGTGTCGAAATAAATTCAATTTTTTTTTTTTTACAATCAAGAAAAAGTTTTTTATGCTGTGCGTGATTCAGTTCACATTTTTTTAACATTTGAAATTGATTAGTTTTAATTTTTTTCATATTATTTGACTGATAGGACATTAAAGGTTCATTATCTCTAATTAGCTTTTCAGTTTTAAATGTTTGAAACTTTACTGCATCGGCACCAGCTTTTTTTGCAACACTAATTAATTTTTTTGCAATAGAAAGCTTTCCACAATGGTTAATCCCTATTTCAGCTATAACGAAAGTTTTTTCCATACAAGATATTATTTATTTTTTATATTAGTTAAATACTAAAGTCTAATAGAAAGCTTTTCACAATGTTTAATACCTATTTCAGCTACGATAAAAGTTTTTTCCATAGAAAATTCTATTGATTATTTAGTTGTATTAGCTAAACAACAAAATATGATAATTTTCTTTTAAAAAAATTAAATTTAGATTTATTCAATTATCAATAAATGAAAAAAAAAATAATTTTAATTGGTGGGGGCGGGCATGCTACATCGATGCTAAACTTGATTTATAGAAATTATAAAAAAAGTGAGGTAATTGGCTACACAGATAAAAAAAAAACTAATTTAAAGATTAAATATCTCGGCAGCGATTTAAGTATTTTGAGCAAAAAAAATTTTTTCCCTAATACCATTCTAATGATGGCAATAGGAACGCATATCGAATTAAGATCAAAATTATTCACAAAATATAAATCCAAAAATTTTAAGTTTCTAACTATTATAGATAAAAGTGCAGTTATAGGATTGAATGCTAAAGTTTTAGAGGGCTCAGCTATTTTTCCGCAAACTTGTATTGGTCCAGAAGTTCATATTGGTGAAAATGTTGTTGTTCATTCTGGCTCTATTATTGAACATGATTCAAGAATTTTAAGTAATAGCTATATAGGACCTGGGGCAGTGATTTGTGGTCATTCAAAAATAGAAAAGAATGTATTAATAGGTGCAAAATCATGTGTACTTGAAAATGTGTTAATTAAGCAAGGTTGTAAATTAGGAGCAGGAGGAGTAATGATTAAGAGCATTAATAAAAAAAATCAAACTTTTATAGGAATTCCTGCTAAATAATTAAATATGGATAACAAAATTTTTATATCTACAGCTTGTTTAAAAGGTGACAAAAGCTACGAAAGAGTTTTGAACACCTTTGTTGATAATGACATATTTAATATTGAGTTGACTGGTGTTCATCCTCATACAAGCAAGACCTCTTTAGAAAAAATAATAAGAAAATTTCAAAAAAAAAAAGTAAATTTTACATTTCATAATTATTTTCCACCCCCCAAAAAACCTATTGTTTTAAATTTTTTGACAAGAAATAAAGATTTACAAGCTAAGTGCAAAAAAATAATTAAAGAATCTATTTCTCTTGCTAAAAAATTAAACGTCTCAACTTATGCTTTTCACCCAGGTTATCTGAGGGAAGCAGACGTATCTTTAAAAGGATATTTCAATTTTCATGGAAAAAAAAGATTATCATATGACAAGGCTATTAATTTATTTGAGAAAGAATTTTTTAATTTCTATAAAACATTAAAAATTGACAAGAAAAATCAAAATACATTTTTAGGACTTGAGAATCTTTTTCCTAACCCCGATGGTTCAAATGACTCTTTTATGTGTACTTTTGATGAAATTAACAAGCTTTTTTCGTCAAAAAATTTTTGTAATACTAACTTATGTTTACTCATTGATCTTGGTCATTTAGCAATAGCCTCCAATAAGCTTGTATTTAATAGATATGAGTTTCTGGAAAAAGTTGTAGATAAATTTGGCGATAGGATATTTGAAATACACATCTCAAATAATGATGAGATAAGTGATTTACATAATAGAATTACTAAAAAATCTTGGCAGTTAGATGCTTTAAAATATTTCAAGAATAGTGGAAAGTTAGTAGGAAAAACAATATTTACTATTGAAAGTCGAGGGATGACAATTGATCAAATTAAACATGATAAAGAATTACTGCAAGAGAGAATTTACAAAATATGATGAATGATTCAAATAAATTAACAATATTTGAAGACAATACAATTCAAAATGCTCTCAATAAGCTTGAAAAATGTAAAGAAAAATTATTAATTTGCATCAAAAGAAATAAAAAATTTTCTGGTGTAATAAATGACGGCGACATAAGAAGAGCTATATTAAATGGAGCTAAAATTGATAGTTCGATTAAAAAATTTATTGTAAAAGATGCAACAATCCTAAACAAACAATCAACTATAGGTGATGCAAATCGATTACTAAATAATAGAATACTAATAATTCCAGTAATTGATTCATTTGAAAAAGTAGTTGGTTATTATTCTTTAAAACAAAAAATTGAAGATTCATCCTCAATATCTAAGGATATTTTAATTGTAGGTATGGGGTATGTGGGTCTAACTCTAGCAGCAACTTTATCAAGTATAGGATTTAGAGTTTATGGATATGATAACAATAAAAAAGTTATTAATAGTTTAAATAAAGGAAAGCCAACGTTTTATGAAAAAGGACTTGATAAATATATTAAATCAAATAATAAAAAAAATCTTATTTTTATTAATAAAATAAAAAAAGGATTGGCATCTACTTTTATAATCACCGTAGGCACACATCTTAAGAAAAACTCTAAAAAACCGAACCTTAATGAGATTAAAAAATCTTCTCAAGAAATTGGAAAAATATTAGAGAAAAATGACTTAGTTATCTTGAGGTCTACTTTACCAGTCGGTTGTACTCGGGGGATAGTCATTCCAAACATAGAAAAAATTTCAAAATTAAAGGCTGGAAAAGATTTTTATGTTTCTTTCGCACCTGAAAGAACAGCAGAAGGTAAGGCATTAATAGAATTAAGACAAAATCCACAAATAATTGGTGGATTCGATAGTATGTCAAGTCAACTGACAGCAAATATATTTAATACATTTACTCATTCAATAATTAATGTCTCTAATTTAGAAAGTGCAGAATTTTGTAAACTGATAGATAATTGCTATAGAGATCACAAGTTTGCATTTGTAAATCAATTATTAGAATTTTGTGAAAAATCTAAAATCGATATTTATGAAATTGTTAATTCAGTTAATCATGGGTATAAAAGAAATGATATACCCATCCCTTCACCAGGTGTTGGAGGGCCATGTTTATCAAAAGATCCTTATATTCTTGCTAATAATCTTGAAAGAAGCAACTCAAATAGTCTTTTATTAAAAAATGTTAGAAAAGTAAATGAGTCAGCACTAAAATATGTTTATAAAAAATTAATGAGAATGTTTAAAAAAGTTAATAAAGATATTAGTAAATCTAAAATATTTATTCTTGGATTGGCATTTAAGGGGGAGCCAGAAACTTCAGATTTTAGATCATCTACAACATTAGATTTAATTAACCTAATTCCTAATAAAAAAAATTTATTTGTTTATGATCCTATTGTGAACAAAGAAGATATTAAAAAATATAAACTAAAATATTCAGATATAAATAATGGTTTTAATAAGGCTGATGCAGTAATTTTTTTAAATAATCATAAAAGTTTTCAAGATATGAATATAAAAAGTTTAATTAAAAAAATGAATAAACCATCCATATTGATTGATACATGGAGAAATTTTGACCCTATAGAGATAAAGCAAATAAAAGGTATTTTATATGGAGGCCTTGGGATTGAGTAAAATTTTAGTTACAGGGGGGAGTGGTTTTTTAGGATCTAGTTTAGCAAATAAACTATCAGAAAATAAATTAAATAAAGTTTATGTTTTTGATAATAATTTCAGAGGAAATTCAAAAAATTTATTAAAATTTAAAAATTTAATTTTTGTAAAAGGTGACATACGTAATTTAAAAACTTTAGAAAAAGTTGTAAAAAAAGTAGATACAATTTTCCACCTTGCATTTATTAATGGGACAAGAAATTTTTATAAGTATCCAGATTTAGTACTTGATGTTGGTGTTGCAGGTACATTAAATTTAATTAAGGCAATAAATAATACTAGCAATAAAGTAAAAAAATTTATTTATGCATCCTCTTCAGAGGTTTATCAAACGCCCAGTATAATACCAACTCCAGAAAATGTTGAAGGAAAAATACCTGATTTCAAAAATCCAAGATACTCTTATGGAGGTGCAAAAATGATCGGAGAAATTTTAACACTTCATATGCTAAACAAAGGAGTTAAAAAAATAATATTCAGACCACACAATATATACGGTCCAAATATGGGAAGATTACATGTTATTCCACAATTATTATTAAAAATAAAGAATCAAATAAAAATAAAAAATATTAGTTCTAAAGTAAGCTTAAAGATTCAAGGAAAAGGAAATGAGACACGTGCATTTTGCTATATTGAAGATGCAGTTAATGCAATTTTAATTGTCTCGAAAAAAGGAAGAAATAACAATATTTATAATATAGGCACAAACAAAGAACACACAATAAAACAACTTGTAGAAGTTTTGGAAAAAAATTTAAAAGTAAATATTAAATTAGTTAAAGGAAAATTAGAGAAAGGTAGCACCTTAAGAAGATGCCCAAATATTAATAAGATTAAAAAGATTGGATACAGACCAAAATGGAGTTTGCAAAAAGGCTTATTGCATACTGCAGATTTTTATCTTAAATAAACCTATGAAGTTTATACCTATTGCTAATCCACAAATTTCTGAAGAGGAAGCTAAAGCTGTTTACCAAATAGTTAAAAAGGGATGGATATCTATGGGTAAAAATGTAAGAAAACTCGAGTCCAAAATTGAAAATTTTTTAAATGTTAAAAATGCAATTTTATTTAATAATGGTACATCATCTTTAAATGCAGCATTGATTGCATTAGACATTGGGCCTGGTGATGAAGTTATTGTTCCTACATTAAGTTATATTTCCTCTGCTAATGTAATTTTATACTGTGGTGCAACACCTGTGTTTTGTGAGGCAGACCCAAGGACTTTCAATACAGATTGGGAGAAAATTAACAATAAAATAACTAAAAAAACTAAAGCAATCATGACTGTAGACTTAAAAGGTATGTCTGTGGATTATGATGAAATAAAAAAAAAATTAAAAAAATATAAGATTCCTTTAATAGCAGATAGCGCAGAATCATTTGGTGCAAAATATAAGAATAAATTTATTGGAAATCAATTTCCCATGCATTCCTTTAGCTTTTTTGCGAACAAAAACATGACAATGGGCGAAGGTGGCTTAATCACTTGTGAAAATCAAAATCTAGCCAAAAAAATTAGAATTATTAGAAACCAAGGACAAGATGGGAGATATAATCATGTTTTATTGGGAAACAATTTTAGACCAACTGATTATGCTGCAGCAATTGGCTTGGTGCAATTAACTAAGATTAATAAGGTTTTGGACGAAAAAGAGAAAATTGCAAAAATTTATAATAAAGCATTTAAGGATTCAAAAAATATCGAAACCCCCTATGTTCCAAAATATGCAACAAGACATAGTTGGTATATGTATTGTTTAAAATTAAAAAAAAAATCTTTAAGAAATAAATTTATTAAATATTTACAAAAAAATGAAATCGATACTAGATTAAGTTTCCCCCCAATCCATTTGCAACCATATTATAAAAAAAAATTTAAGTATAAAAAAGATAGTTTTCCCATAAGTGAAGAAACTTTTAATTCATTTGTTGATATTCCTTGTTGGATGGGAATGAGTAAAAAACAGATTTTTTATATAATTAAAAAGATTAATGAGTTCTTCAAAAAACATGGTTAGCAAATCTACTTTTCTTAAAGAAAATTATTTTAGAGATCTATACAAGGAATGGGATAAAATTACCAAAAATAAAAATAATATTAGCCAAAGTAAAAATAATTGTCCCGTATGTAATAGTGGAAAAATTTTAAATATTTTTAAAAAAAAAAAATTAACTTTTTGCATATGTTCAGAGTGTACGCATGTTTTTATTAATCCTTATTTTAAGGATAAAATAATTGATAATCATTTTAAAAATGCAAAAAGTTGGAGTGTTTGGTCAAAAAAAATTTTATTAAGTAGAACACAACAAGTTATTGAAAAAAAGAAATATTCTCTTGGCTTAAAGTTAATCAAAAATAATTCTAAAATAAAAAATGTTCTTGATGTAGGTTGCTCTTCTGGTCATTTTTTAAGGATATGTAATAAGATAGGACTAAACGCAGAAGGAATTGAGCCCTCCAAACAATCTGCAGATTTTGGAAAAAAAAAATATTCATTAAAAATATTTAATACCACTTTGTCAAAATTTACATCAATTAAAAAATATGACTTAATTACATGCTGGGCTTCATTAGAATATTCAAATAATTTAAAAAGTGATATAAAAAAAATATATAAATTACTTAACCCAAAAGGAAAACTTTTGATTTATACTAGTGGTAATTCAAATAGCTTTATAATGAGGATATTGAGAGAATCATGTATTGGCTTTGTATTCAATAGACGAAATTATTTTAATCCCAAAAGCTTAAATTACTTACTTGATAAAAATGGATTTATATTCAAAAAAAATTGTTCGGATAGTAATGATATCACAATAGTAAATAATTTTATTAATTACGGACAACCCTATAAAGTTTTAGGTAATAAAAATTTTTCGATTGAGAAATATCTTCCTAAAAACTTCATTAATAAAGAAGTAATGGGATATAAATTTTTAAGTCTTTATGAAAAAAAATAAAAAAGGAGAAGTGTCAGTTGTAATTTCAATTGATACAGAAGGTCCAATTAAAGACAAGAGAAGACCAGAGATTATAAATACTTGGTTCAAGACAAAAAAATTAGTCAACCAAATGACAAATAGTAAATTTCGAATGAAATTTAAGGACAAAAATAATAATGGGATAATATACTCTTGGTTCATTCTTACTTTGACTGGATTCAAAACAAATCCTTTTAGAAGACCGATGAAATACAACCAAACTTATAATTTCTATAATGATAACTTTTCAAAAAATTTTATGAAATATAACGATGAAATATATTGGCATTATCATCAGCCAGCTAAAAGTGGAGTAGGGAATGAATGGAGCAGAGATTGGAATATTTCACAAGAATATATTAATATATTAAATAGACTTATTATAGATAAAAATTTTTTCCCTTCTTGTTTCAGGGCTGGAGGAAGAATAGAAGATAATGACTTATCTAATTGGTTGGAAAATTATATTCCATTTGATTATTCTAATTGTAGCGGAAAAATAAATTGGAATAGGATTGAGAGTGATGGAAAAAAACTAAAGGATGTTGCTGACTGGTCAAAGGCACCAATATCGTGGATTGGTTATCACCCTGACAAGGATGATTATCAAAAAGTTGGTGACCAAAAAAGGTACATGTTTAGATGTATGGATTTAAAGTCACCAGTTTACGACATAAAAGATTCAGATATCGAACAAGCATTTAAAACTGCAGAATCTGGTAATAATGCAATACTATCAGTATTTGAACATGATAGAAGATTTATAGCACTAGATAATATTATCGATTTTTGTAGAAGAGTTTATGAAATCAGTAAAAAATATCCAAAAATAAAATGGCTCTACAAAAATGCGAAAGATGCTGCCTTAAACCAAAAAAAAATAAAAAAAATTGGCCCTCCAAAATTTAAAATGAAAATGTTAAAAGAAAACAGAATAATGATAACAACAGACGATAATATCTTTGGAATTAATCCTTACACTTGTGTAAAGCAAGAAAAAAAATACTTTGAAATAAATTTAATGAAGAGTGGTTTAAATAAATGGATAAGTTCACCAATTTTACTAAAAGGTAATATTGAATTTTTTGTTGTAGCAAATAACAATTCTGGTAATAGTCTTGTCCAGCATAAAAAATTTAATATTTAGTAAAGGAAAAATTATATGAAATTTTTAGTAGTAGGTTTAGGCTCAATAGGTAAAAGACATATAAAAAATTTATTAAAACTAAAAATTAAAAAACAAGATATATTTGGGTTCGATCCAAGAGAAGATAGAATTAAGGAAGCTAGAGATATTGGTATATTAAATTTTGTAAAAAATTTAGATAATGTTAAAAAAAAAGAATTTGATGGAGCTTTTATTTGTTCTCCTACCTCAATGCATATTGATCATTCAATAATACTTGCAAAAAAACAAATAAATTTATTTATAGAAAAACCTTTAGACAGTAAACTTTCAAGAATAAGTATTTTAAAAAAATTAGAAAAAAAATTCAATCTAAAAATACTTATAACTTATCCTTTTAGATTTTCTGAACATGCAAATAAATTAAAAGAGGTTGTCATGAGTAAAAAATTAGGAAGAGTGCTTTATTTCAGAGGAGTGTTTAGTGAATTTCTTCCCGATTGGCACCCATACGAAAGTTATAAAAGTTTTTATATGGCAAAAAAAAAATTAGGTGGTGGATCAATATTAGACCAAAGTCATATTTTGGATATGGCACATTATTTGTTTGGAAATTTTGACAAAGTTCTCTCATGCTTTAATACTAAAGTTAGTTCATTAAAGGTTCAATCAGACGATATAGCAGAAATTTTTTTAAAAACTAAAAATGGTATTTTTGGTTCTATCCATCAGGATATGTTTGGAAGAGAGCATAAAAAAAATATGGAAATTTATTGTGAAAAAGGAAATATTTTTTGGGATGTATATGACTTAAGTGTATCAGTTTTTTCAGCTAATAATAAAAAAATAAAAAAATATAACTTCAAAAAAGATCATAACAGAATGTACATTAGACAGACAAAGCACATTATTGATTTAATTAAGAGTAAAACCAAACCTAAAATAAGTCTTGATGATGGTATCCATACTTTAAAAACAATTTTACTGTCTGAAAAAATTTCAAAAAATAAAGGCTATAAAGTATAGGTGAGAAAAAAAAATAAAGTTTTAATTATTATTCCAGCTAGAGGTGGCAGCAAAAGAATAAAAAATAAAAATATAAAAATTTTTGTTGATAGACCACTTATAGAGCATACAATTAGTTATGCCCATAAAAACATCGATTTAGTAAGTAGAATCTTAGTAAGCACAGATTCTTTAAAAATCCAAAAAATTGCAAATAATTTTAAAAAAGAATTGTCTCCATTTTTAAGGCCCAAAAATATATCTAATTCAGCTTCAAGTGATTATGGATTTGTTAAACATGCTCTTAATTGGTTAAAATCAAAAGAAAAATTTATTCCAAACATAATTATAATTTTAAGACCAACCAGTCCCTTGAGAAATAAAGATTTATTAAAAAAAATGTTAAATCAATTTCTTATTAAAAAATTTTCATCCTTAAGGTCAGCAAGAAATGTAGGCCATATGAATCCTTTTTGGATGTACAAAATTTCAAAGGAAAAAAAATTGATAGAAACAATAAAAAATAAAAGCTTTTTTAAGTATTATCAATCTCAAATGTTGCCTGATTTTTATAAACACGATGGTTATTGTGATATATTTTTAAGTAAAAACTTAGATATCAAGTCTCCAAATGAACCCTTGCGAAAGTTGTATGGCTATAATATGAATTTTTATATAAACAATGATCCTTTTCTTTTAAATATAGACACACAACATGAATTTAAAATGGGAGAATTAATTTATAAAGATAATAAAAAAAATTATGTTTAAAATAAAAAAAATTAATTATTATGGTCTCTCTATTCCTTTCAAAAAAAAAGTTGAAACAAATTGGAGCAAGAGAGCCGGAACCACAGTTTTTGTAGTAGAAGTAATTTCTGAAAATAATATGGTTGGCTATGGAGAGATAATATGTGTATTTGATCATAATGTTATCTCAAAATCACTTGAAAGAATGATTGACCAAATAGAAAAAACACCTTTTACAGAAATAACTAAATTATATCAAAGAGCAGTTTATGACTCGGGATGGATGAGAACTGGAAGATTAAATGATTTAGGAGCTGCATGTTGGGCTGGAATTGAAACTGCAATTTATCATTGTTACTCAAAAGTCCTCAATATTCCATTTTTGGATTTTTTTGGAGGAAGTTTAAATAATCACTTTTCTTTAGCAGTCAACCTAGATACTGATAAAATTTTAAATATAAAAAAAGACTGTAGTCTCTATAAAAAAAAAGGTTACAAAAATTTATTTATAAAAGTTGCAAAAACTAATAACTCCTTAAATCAAGATTTAAATATGTTAAACAAAATTAAATCTTTTTCAAAAAATTCAGGTATGTGTATTGATGCGAATGGTGCTTGGACTATTCAAACAAGCTTAAAAGCCATACATGAATTTAAAAAACTAAAGCTGCATTTAAAATGTATAGAACAGCCCGTAATGGAAGGAAAATTTTTGAAAAGATTAAAAGATCAATCAATCTATCCAATTGGAATTAATGAAATATTAAATTCAGGCCAAAGCATAATAGACTGTGCAAAAAATGACGTAGGAGATATATTTGTTTTAGATATCTTTGAGTGTGGTGGGTTAAGAAATTTACTTTCAATGTGTAAATTTTTGGAAATGTCTGGATATCAAGTAATGTGTAGGGCTCATGGCTCTCCAAGTATATCATATTTGACAAGTTTAGGAATTATATCATGTACAAACAGCGCTTCCATCACAACCCCAATGCAGATTTATGATTTTGATGATTCTTCTAATTATCTAAAATGGAAACCTACTATTTCAAAAGGTAATATTGAAATATCTGATAATGACTTCAACTTTGAGTTAGATGATAGTAAGTTTAAAAAATTTTTAAAAGTTTATAGAAAAGGAAGAAAGTATCATATATACTCTAATAAAAAAAAAGATTCTGTACCTTTTTTTCCAAAATATTAATATGTTAAATAAAGAAATTAAGATATCAAGACATGGAACATTTATTTCTAAAGTAAATATTGACCATAACAATATATTTAAAGAATTAGATTTACTTCTTAAAGAGCATATAGAAATAAATTGGACTCACTTAAGTGCAGAAGAAAAAAGAATATTACAAGATATTTCCTCATCAATAAAAGATAAAAATGTGAGTCAAAGTTTAAATCTAGCCAATAAAAATGTAAAAATTAAATTTAATTTTTCAGATCAAGAACTTCAGTGGCTTAGTAAACATAGAAAAAAAGATTGGATTAACTATATTATTTATAGGTATAAATTTAAAGTTTACCCAGCAATTCATAAAGAAACTGACTTTCCTTTATACCTTTTAATTGAGCCAACCTCAGTATGCAACATAAGATGTGTTATGTGTTTTCAGGTAGATGAGTCTTTTAGCAAAAAAAAAGAATATTTAGGTTTTATGGATATAGAATTATTCAAAAAAATAATTAATGATGCTAAAGAAAATAATTGCCAAGCAATAACATTAGCATCAAGAGGTGAACCTACTTTACATAAGCAGTTCAATGAAATGATGAAAATTCTTAAAAAAAGTAATATTTTAGACCTTAAAATAAACACTAATGCAACTGTACTTACAGAGGAAAAAAGTAGACAAATTTTAGATGCAAATTTTAGTGAAGTTGTTTTTTCTGTAGATGCAGGAACAAAAGAAACTTATGAAAGTATTAGAGTTTTGGGCAAATTTGAAAGAGTAGTTCAGAATATTAAAATGTTTAAAAAGATTAGAGAAACAGAATTTCCAAATTCATCTACGATTACCAGAATTTCTGGTGTTAAAGTTAATGATTCACAAGATCTTATTCAAATGTCTGAGTTTTGGAGTAGATATGTTGATGAAGTATCAATAAAGAACGCCTCTCCAAGATGGGATTCATATAATAATAAAGTGAATAATGAAATAAATCCATGCTTGAATTTATGGTATAGGATGTATATTTGGCATGATGGAACTACCAATCCTTGTGATTTTGATTATAAATCCTTTTTAAGCCAAGGAAGCATTAAAACAGATTCAATTTCAGATATTTGGACCAATGATAGTTATAAAAAATTTAGAGAAAACCATTTAAATAAAAATAGAAAAAAACATACACCCTGTGACAGGTGCCCCATAACGCATTAATGAAGGTTGGAATAATTGGTATAGGAGTTCAAGCGAAAAAAATAATTGCTTTTTTGAAGAATGATAAAGCAAATCAAATAATTCAGTATCATTATAAGAAAAAAAAAAATTGTACAAATAGAATTGAAGAATTATTTAATGCAGAATGTATTTTTATAGCAAGCCCAACTTTTACTCACATATCTTATCTAACAAAAATTAGCAAATATAAGGGTTATATATTTCTTGAAAAACCAGGTGCTTCCAAAAAGAAAGAGATTAATTTCTTAATAAAAAAATTAAGCAATAAAAAGATCTATATAAATTACAATTTTGTGTTTTCAAATATATATAAGATATTAAAAAATATGATTAGTACTAAAAAATATGGCAAAATATTAAAATTTCAAATTACCCAATCCAATGGGGTTGCTTTAAAAAAAAACTATTTTAACTGGAGATTTGATAAGAAAAAATGCAATGGCATAGAGGAAATAAACACAGTTCACTTCATACATTTGATCTTGTGTTTGTTCAATAAAATAAAATTTCTAAGTAAATTCACTCAGAGTATTTCACAAAAAAATATTGATAATGCAGATTATAATTTTATTAGTGGTAATAACTGCCTTATAAATATCTTCAATAGCTATACAACACCAGTTATCAATAGTTTTAAATTAATCTTTGTAAATGCATTGGTAGATTATGATGGAAAATTTTTAAAAATCTCTTATCCCTGGAATGTAACAAATAAAATAGGAAGATTAATTAGCCCAGCAGTAAAACACAAAATAAAATTAGATTTTTCAAGTGATTGGGCATTAAGTAATTCACTATCAATTAAATATTTTTTAAACCATGTTAAAAAAAATAGATTTTTTAAAAAAACAGACCTTTTTAAATCCATTAAAACATTAGAAATTATTCATTTATAAATGATAAAAAATATAATCAAATTCTACAAAAAAAGTAATGATATAGTTGATATAAAAAATATTTTTATATCAACAACAAGGCTCTTTTAAATGCCAATAAAAAAATTATAAATTTTTAAAGAAACAACTAATTAGAATTAATTGTAAAAATTGTGAGCTAAAATTAAATAGAGAAAGTGATTTTTCATCACATGGATTAGATTATAAAATTTGTATCCATTGTACCCATTTAAACAACAAATATAATGACAGCCATAAACTCACTTGATAATAATACTGAAACTAAAATATTAAATACAGTGCAGAAAATAACTAAAAATAAAACCTTGATAATAATATCCCATAAAATTACAAGTCTAGATTTTTGTGATATAGTTTTTAGAGTGAAAAATGGAAGTTTAAAAAGATTAAGGTAAAAGCTTTATTTAGATTTACTATGAGCAACATTCAAAATGAGAATATAGAATCAAAAAAAAATTTTGATAATAATGGAATTTTTGTAAAAAAAAATTTTATAAGTCTACATGTTGTTGATAAAATAAAATCTTCCAGTGAGAATATTTTTAATAATAAAATTGATAATACCACTTTAGGAGCGCAAGCAACGACCTATAAGCCAAATTTTTTTAGTATTACATGTCCAACTTTATCAATAAATTACAATCTTTTTGAACTTGCAATAGATGTCATGTCTGAAATGAACACTCTCAATGAATCATTTAATAAATCAAATTATGAATTAACAAATATTGATATATTGAAAGATACAAATGATGCACTTTTTTGGCATACCGACAATACAAAACATTTTTACAGGGCTTTTATATATTTAAAAGGTGGTTCAAAAATTAGTGGAGCATTTAGGTATATGATTGGTACTCATAAACGTGATTATAAGATAAATCACAAACTTTCAGATAAAATAATTAAGGAAAAAAAATTAGATGAACAAACTATTGTTTGTGACTATGACCCTGGAACACTAATAATATCTGATATTAATGGATTCCACTCAAATTCTATAAAAACAGATTCAAGAATTATTATAATCTTTGACTTTCAAAAAAAAAATTCAAATATTGGTGGAAATTTTTTACCAATTAAAACCACAGATTTAACAAAAAAAGTCCTTGATAATCTTCAATTATTTTCTTTTGAAGGAATGCCAAATGGAAAAAGAGAGCATGGAATTGAAAAAAGATTAAACTCTATAGGTAATACTACAAAGCCAACATTAACATTATTTAAATCAATAATGCGATACTATAGAGATAAATTTAGAATTTAAAAGGTTCTATAAGAACTATTGTAAAATTATGATTAAAAAGTTTATCAAATATTCAAAAAAAAGCAGTGATATTCAAGATATTAAAAAAAATTTTTTTTCTTCAAATACAGAACTTCTCAAAAGTAATAAATCAATTGTTAAGCTTTTAAAAAAACAACCAATCAGAAAAAACTGTAAAAATTGTGGATTTAGAATGAATACAAAAAGTGATTTCTCATCTCACAACATGGAATATAAAATTTGTAAAATTTGCTCTCATTTAAATAGTAAATATATTGACAATCTTAATTTTCATAAAGAAATTTATGATAATGATAAATTTTCATATTCAAAATTTTATTCAAAAGAATACAATAAGAGAGTAAAAAAAATTTACGTTCCCAAAATAGATTTTTTAATCGAATTTTTTAAAAAAAAAAAAATTAAAAACATTAAAATATTAGATATAGGTTCTGGAGCGGGTCATTTCGTAAAAGCTTGTCAAATTAGAAAAATTGATGCAGTTGGTTTGGAGGTTAATAAAAAAATGGTAAAGGTAGGAGAGAAATTTTTAACAAAAGGTTCTTTGATTCATAGCATTAATGCCGAGTATAGTCTCAATCTAATAGAAAAAAGTAACTTTACAGTTGTTTCTCTTATTTCTGTTTTAGAACATTTAGAAAATCCTTATGAAATGTTTAAAAGTTTTAATAGATCAAAAAATAAATATTTATTTTTATCTATACCACTTTTTAACTTATCAGTGTTTATTGAGAGTATCTTTCAAAATGTTTACCCCAGACATACAGCGATAATGCATCCACATATTTATAGTTATGAGTCAATTCAGTATGTATTAAAAAAATATAATTTAATAATATGTGCTGAATGGTGGTTTGGAACAGAAATGCTAGATTTAAATAGATCTTTTAATGTCTCGTTTCAAAAAAATAAATCTCAAAAGTTTTTAGATATATTTAAAAAAAATTTTACAAACCACATAGATATGTTGCAGGAAATATTTGACAAAAAAAAACTATCTAGTGAAGTTCATTTAATAATTAAGAAAAAATAAACTTTAAATAAAAGTTATGATTTTTTATGCCTAACTTTCAATATTTTCAAAAAATTATTTAAAAATTGAGCTTCTATTTCTTTATTTTCGCCCATACTAGATTGTTTGTTTTTTTTATTAACAGTTATATTAACATTTATTGAACTAATATTATTAATCCACTCAAGAAAAAACATACCATAGTAGTTGATTTTTTTTTTAATTAGTGGCAAATTTTTCTTTAGTATTTTAACTCTATAGCCCTTCATACCAGATAAAGGATCAGCTATTTTAAATTTTTTTTTACTTATATTACAAATTTTTTTCTCAACTGGTCTGTTATAAAAATTTCTATTTCCAATAACAACATCATACCTTTTTAATTGCTTAATAATTTTTGGTAACTGATTGAGTTTATGTTGACCGTCGGCATCTATAGTAATTACATGTTCAAAAAAATTCAAATTTTTTGAAATAAATTTTAAACCTCTTTGAAGGGAATAGTCATAACCCCTATTTCTAAAATTTTTTAAATAATATTTAGAATTTTTTTTTGCAATCTCCTCAGTTTTATCTGTTGACCCATCGTTTATAACAAATATGCTTCCATATTTTTTAAATTGAAGAATAACTTTTTTTAAATTTTTCTCTTCATTAAATGCAGGTATTAAGAAAATAATTTTATCCATTACCTAAATTTATTTTTTATATAGTCACCCTTCTTGATAGAAAATTTAGATTTTTTATTCAAAATTTTATTAAAGTCATAAACAGGTAGTGCATCATCTGGACAAGGTCTTAAAAACTCGAAATCTTTTTTTTTAATTATCTGATTTTTTTTAATATTATCTTTTGCTCTTATCGATCTCCTTTGTAAGATAACTGTTTCTTTTTCATTATCTTCAACTTTTTTAATGTTGTTACCCATCGCTTTTTCTAATGTTCTTGATGCTTCGATCATTTGCTGCCAGCTTTTTGGATTCATTGAGAATTTATGATCTGGTCCATTTCTCAAATTAGAATCGGTAAAATGTTTTTCTATAACTCTTGCACCCAGCGCTATTGCACCCAATACAGTTTCATGTCCAGATGTATGATCTGATAAGCCTAGAATAACATCTTTAAATTTTTTTTTAAATAATTTAAGGACATTTAAATTAATATATTTAAAATTTTCAATTTCATTTGTGTAATTAGTATTACATTGCATTAACACCAGCTTTTTATTCACTTTTATAGTTTTCTTATAAATCTTTTCAATTTCATGGATGTCAGAAGCCCCCGTCGCAATTAGAATCGGCTTATTAGTTTTAGCCATTTTAATTATGTGGTCGTGCCATGTAATATCACCTGACCCAATCTTCCAAGCTGTTACATATTTATTCAGGTAAGAGTTAATAGACATATCGTATGATGCGGTGAAGTAATCTATATTATTTTTTTTACAAACATTAACTAACTCACTTGTCCAGTTTAAAGAAATTTCATTATCTTTATAAGTTTCATAAACTGATTTTTTCCATTTATTTTGGTGTGAAGACATTTTATTTAGGTTTTTAAAACCAAAGTCTGAAACTAGAGTTTTTGCATAAAAGTTTTGAAATTTAGCAGCATCAGCACCACTTTCAGCGGCTAAATGAATCAATTCTTTTGCCTTAGTAAGTGAACCATCATGATTAGAGGCAATGTCCGCTATAAAGTAAGTTGGGTTACTATTCGAAATAACTTTTTTTCCTATTTTAATTTTTTTCATAGTATTTACTTACTTTATTAATTTCAGATTTTATAGTTGGTAAATTTATTTTAAACGTTTTTTCAAATTTATTAGTATTTAGTCGGTTATAATTTGATCTTTTTGTTTTACACAATTTATTAATCTTACCTTTTTTAATTAGGTTTTGTTTGAAAACTCCTAATTTTTTGGAAAAATGGACAATCAAATTATATTTCGAAATACCCTCTTTGCTACCAATATTAAATAGACCTGAAGTGTTGTATAATTTTTTTGATATTAATTTTTTAATTATATTTGCAACAGTTTCAACAGATAATGGACTATAGAAAGAGTCGACAAAACCTGTAATTTCTTCTTCATTTTTTAATTTTCTATATATCCAGTCAGTAAAACTTTTTTTAGTAGAGCTAGATTGCCCAATCAAATTTAATCTAAAAACAAGAGAGTCATTCGCTAAAGATATTTTTTCAGCTTCTAATTTGTGTTCAGTGTAAGTATTTACTGAATTTATATTTAAGGTTTCTTTATTTTTTATATTTTTTTTTGGACAATACATGTGGTCAGTTGAAAAATGTAAAAACTTAAAGTTTAGTTTATATTTTTTTTTAACAAAAAATATATTCTTAATTATGTTTATATTAATTTTTTTTGATAATTCAGGTTTTATTTGACATACCTCAATATCAGTTAGACCAGAAGCATTGATAATTATATCAGGCTTTTTTCTCTCTATCAAACTTTTGATATCTGCATATTTAGTAAGGTCTATAGTTCTTTTATTTAAACCATTAGTCATTACTGTAAATTTCTCTTTTAACACTTTATTTAAATAGATGCCTAAGAACCCAGATGATCCTAGTAAAAGTATTTTCACAAATAATTATTTATAATCTATTTTTTTTAAAATATTTTTTAATTCAGTAATGCTTAGAAATTTTAGATTTGAACCTGAATTATAACTTAAACCTTTTTTTATTTTTTTAACTTTAAATTTTTTGAGGTAGTAATTTTTAATTTTTTTTTTATTATGAGGTAAAATTATATATTTATCACCAATATCTAAAGAATTTATGCTTTCATTTTCAGAGATCATTTCTTCATGAATTTTTTCTCCCTCACGTATTCCAATAATGTTAATTTTTGCTTTATCGTTAACTGCTTTAGCAAGATCAATTATTCTATAAGATGGAATTTTTGGAACTATAATTTCACCACCAAAAGAATTTTTTATTGTCCACATAATCAGATTAATACTATCTTTTAATGAAATACTAAATCTTGTCATATTCTTGTTTGTAATATCGATAGAATTTTTATCCTTTCGTGACAAAAAAAAAGGCATTACTGAACCCCTTGAGCCTGCAACATTTCCATATCTAACTATTGAAAATTTTTTTTTACCTAAAAAATGATTAGCTGATATAAATAATTTGTCACTACAGAGTTTTGTAGCACCATAAAGGTTTACTGGAGAAGAAGCTTTATCAGTTGATAAGGCAATAACTTTAGAAACATTATTATAAAAAGCAGCCTCAATAATATTCTGTCCACCTATGATATTAGTTTTAATGAATTCAGTTGGATTGTATTCTGCGGTATCAACCTGTTTAAGAGCTGCTGCATGAATAATAATATCAACACCATTAAATGCCATCATTAATCTAGCAGAATCTCTAATATCTCCCAAAAAAAATCTAAGCTTATGAAAAAATTTATTTTTAGTGTATTTTTTTTTCATTTCATACTGTTTCAGCTCATCTCTACTAAAAATGATAATTTTTTTTAATTCAGGATGATTATTTAATAGGTATTGAGTAAAATTTTTACCAAAAGACCCCGTGCCTCCTGTAATTAAAAGAGTTTTGTTATTTAAATTCATAGAATTAAATATATATCTTTATTTTTGTAATGTTAATATACCTTTTTTTGTTAAAAACTATTCAATTCACTTATATTAAATGTTAAAGAAAATATTAAATCACTTTCAATACCTTGAGTTTAGCAGGCGTGAGCTAAAGCCAATGAAATCAAAAAATAAAATAGTATTAGTTGAATTTTATGATAATAAAGCATTTGGGGTATGCTATTCTTATTTTGCACACACGCTATCACAAATTCACGACGCAAAAATTATTTCATATTATCCAAATTTTATAAGCATAAAGAAAATTATAATACATTTTTTTTCAAATATTAATTTTTTTAGTAGCTTAAAAATTTATAAAAGTTTTTCAAACGATATTCTTGCCCCTAAAAAAAAAAAAATTTCTAAACAATTTTTTTCAAAAAATTTTAAAAAGATAAAATCTAATCAAAAATTAGTTAACTTCAAATATAGGAATATTCAAATTGGTGATTTATTATATGATGAGTTTTTGGCAAGATACAAAGTAACCACTATCGACATTAGATCAAAAGAATTCAAGTTATTTTTTCATGAATGTTTAGAGCTGATATCTTTTTGGGAAAATTATTTAAAAAAAAACGAAGTTAAAGCTATTGTGACGTCTCACAGTGTTTATATTATGGGTTTAATTGCAAGACTTGGTATTTCTTTTAAAATTCCAGCCTATGTAATCGGGCCTCATTCACATTATAAACTGACTAAAGAAAAATTCATAAAGTGGGCAAATCAATATGATTACCATAGGGAATTTACAAATCAGTCAGAGAATTTTAAAAAAAAAATAATAAGAGATTCTAAGTATAATGTAGACAATAGGCTTAAAGGTAAAGCTGATTTTAGATACAAATTTGCAAGGAAAATTACACCAGTATTTTCATCAAATAAAGTGAAACCAAAAATTAAAAAAAAAGAAGATAAATTTAATGTATTAGTTGCCTCACATTGTTTCATGGATGCCCCTCATGTTTATGGGAACCTTATTTTTTATGATTTTATGGAATGGTTTAATTTTTTAGGAAATTTAAGCAATCAAAGAAAATTAAAAAATAAATATAATTGGTTTATTAAAGTTCATCCCTCTTTATACAAAAGAAATATAGAACATTTTAAAGAAATAGTCAGAAAATATCCAAAATTTAATTTATTAAATAAATTTGACACTCACAATTATTTGATTAACGATATAGGAATAGATTGTGTATTGACAGTTTATGGAAGTGTAGCACATGAATATCCTCTTTTTAAAATTCCAGTAGTTAATGCTGGTTCCAATCCACATGAGGGATATAATTTTAGTAAAACTGCTAAGTCCAAAAGTGAATATAAAAAAATAATTTATAATCTTGAAAGTTTAAAAGTTAAAAAAAATGTAAATCAAGAAATTTATGAGTGTTATGGCATGCATCATTTAATTGAGTATTATTTCTTTAAAAATATGGATATTGAATTAAATCAATGGAATACACTTGATGTAACTTCTAAGTTTATAGATAATTATTCAAAAGAACTTCATGATAAAAAAATTGCCATTTATAAAAAATTTATTTCTTCAAAGCAAAGAAGGTTAGTAGATTTTAATTATTCACTTGAATTGTTGCCTTAATTTAATTTTTATCGATTGCATAATTTTTAAAAATTGATAAATTTTTAGACAAACAATGAAATTACTAATTTTCTCTCATCAAAAATGCTTAGATTCTGTTTTACTTAATATCTTAGGGTTTCAATCATTTAGATATACATTAGGCAAAACTTTATACTGGTTAAAATATAATTTTTTTAACAAAAAAAAAGAAAATGTAGATGAAAATTTATTATCAGAAGTTTACCAAAAAGGTTACGCACAAAAAGAGAATTTCTTAGAAGATGATGAATTTCATAAAATTAAAAAGGAATTTGATATTGCAATATTTGAGAGCAATTCAGCTGTAGAAAAAGATTCATATGATGATAATAAGAAACTTCATGAAGCTATTGAACACAGAACTTTTATTGTAGATGAAACATGTAAAGATAAATATCCAGCTTTATATAAATTAAAAAATAATTCATATATAAAAAATTTATTTTCTAGCTTGGAATTAAAAAAAAATGTAGATATCTTTTGTAGGTTAGAGAGAATATATGTAATTAATAATAAAATCCATGACAATAATAGAGATTTTCATTATGATACTTTCCACAACACATTTAAAGCTTGGTTGTTTTTAGATGATGTAAAAGAAGACAATGGACCTTATCATCAAATTCCATATTCTCATAAATTTCAAATTAAAAGATTTTTTTTTGAATGGTGGCGCTCCATTTTATATGCTCTAAAGATTAGCTCTGTATCATCTTTTAGAGTAGAACAGGGCGATAAACCTAAACTTAGAGAATTTTATAATGATAAAAGCATAAAAGCAATTGTGCCAAAAAATACTTTAGTATGTGCAAATCCTCATGGACTACACAGAAGAGGAGATGCTAAAAATGACTCTGTAAGAGTGTCTGTTCAATTTTGGACTAGAGAAAATCCTTTAAAAATTTTTTTGTAAAATTAAGTAAATTATATTAAAAAATTTAATAAAATTAAATATGTATAAAAGTATTTTCTTTCTTGTCGTTTTTAGATGTTATACCGAAAAAAATATTTTGAGACTGTTAAATTACTTAAACTATCTTAAAAAAATCACTCCAAAAAAAAGCAAGATAGTTGTTTTAGATTTAAGCAGATATTATTTGGGAAAAAATTTTAGTGGAGAGCTAAAGATAAAAAAAAAAGGCTTTAATTATTTTAAACCTAAAAATATTAGTGATTTAAAAAGTTATACTAATGGAGCCAAAATTTTTTGTATGGGCTTAATTAATCAAAAAATAAAATTAATCTTAGTTCTTCTAATAATTAAAAAACTTAAATTTAAATTAATTGAAATTTTAGCTACAGGATATTTTCCTCAAGCATATAATAAAATTAAAATTAATTTACTTTATAGACTACATTTAGCAATAACCTATAAGGGAAATTATTATGTAATGAGGTTACTTTCTATATTTAATATTACACCTAAAATTGAATACTGTTTTGAGGCTAGCCAAAGTAGAATTAATAAAATAAAAAAAAATCAATCAAAAAAATTTTTGTATTTTTTTTCATATAAAAATGTAGCTTATTTTAAAAACATAATTAGAGTAAATAGTGAATTATATCAGAATATAAGAAAAAAAACTAAATTAAAAAAAGAATATATAGTTTATATAGATTCTGGATTTGATCACCCAGATATAACTACAAAAGAAATATATGTATCAGAAATATCACGTAAAAAATTTTATGATGATTTGTTTAATTTTTTATCAAGACTTGAAAACATCTTAAATAAAAAATTAGTTTACTGCAAACATCCCAAAGCTACCTATCCAAAGTATTTTGATAAATTTGAAAAAAAATTTAAAGTTTCCACTGGAAAAGCTGAGTACTATATTAATAAGTCTTATATTGTAGTTATTGCTGTCTCTACTTTAATGAATTATGCTTTTCTGCTTAAAAAGAATGTTATTATAGCTGGATCTAGATATTGGGGAAATTTAGTTAGAGATAAAATTGCATCAATCAGAAAAGAAACAAATATTCCTTATCTTAATATTGGTAAATATAACAATATAAGTAAATTAAATTTACTAAATAAATTTAAGAATAATAAAAAAATACAAAATAAATTTATTCAATCTAACCTAATTGTAGATAATAAAAAAAATCATTATGAACAATTAAAATTTTATTTAGATAAGATATCAAATTAATCATTAGTGTAAGTAAATTTAATCCATCTTTATTATAATGAATTATTATTCAAATTAAATAAAATATATATAATTCTATTGACACCCTAATTAGTTCTTAGCCTGTCCAAGTTTATTTTTTAAATTTATAAATTTTTTTAGTAAAGAAATCTCTTGAAGATTTCTCTTTTTCCAAACATCATTATTTTTTTGTTTGTTTCTATTATTTTTTTTTTGCAACAATTGAACAACCATTCTTAATTGGTTATGTTTAGAAGCATTTGATGATGAGCCGTGAATTAATTGATAATTAAAGAATACACATGATCCAGCTTTTAATTCTAAATTCAACATTTTATTTTTTTTTGAAATTTTTTTAAGTTGGTCAGATGATGGTGTTAATTTAGAAACACCATTTCTTGTCATTACAACATGGTGCTTAATAAGCCCAAGTTTATGGCTTCCTTTGAAAACCCTTAGGCATCCGGATTCTAAATAATGATCCTGCAATGCAATAAAACATTGTATATATTCTTGATTTTTTGCCTTTTTATCTTTGTGATAAGCAAAATCTTGATGATAAAATTCATTATCTCCATCAAAATTATTTTTAGGATAAAATTTTTTGAACCATACCTTCATTTCAGTATTTGTTAATCTTGATGCGATTTTTTCAATTTTTGTAAAATCTATTAATTTTTCTAACTTTTGATTATTTAAATGATCGAGAATTACAACTTTATTAGAATTAGAAATTTTACTAAAAGAATGATTCTTATCCAATTCATTTTTTTTTTTACTTGGCTTTTTTTCAAATCTATTAACTATCTTAATTATTTTTTTACAATTATTTGTAGTTATCATTTTTTCAAAGCATATAAATCCATTAGTATTATATTGACTTTTTTTAATATTTGATAGAAACATAGTATTTTTATACTTTTAATTATTTTTTATGCAACAAAATTTTCTTTTAAACGAAGGATATCAATCAGGTAAATTTTTCTTTGAAAAAGGTAAAGGTCAGTTCATCTATTCAAAAAAAAAAAAATATTTAGATCTGTCTTGTTGTGCGGGTACATTAATTTTAGGTCACAATAGTGAAATATTCAATTCTTCATTAAAAGATATAAGTAAAAAAAAAATATCAAATTATGCGTCTCTTAATATTTATGCTTCAAATTTTTCAAGAACAATTAAAAAAAATATTCCTCAGTATTCCAAATTTATCATGTGTAATTCTGGAACTGAATCTGTAAGTAAGGGTCTAAGGATATGTAGAGCGGTTACGAAAAAAAGATTAATTATTAATGTAACAGGAAGCTGGCATGGTTCAGTAGACGAAACTCTATATATGGAAAGAAATAATAAAAAATTTTCGTTGTCTAATGGTTTATATAGTGATGATAATGAAATTAATTTTATACCTTATAATGATATTGAGCTATCAAAGAAAATTTTGGATAAAAATAAAAATAAGATTATGTGTATACTTATTGAGCCAATTCAAGCATGCTTACCTTTACAAGACTCTCAAAAATATCTTAAATTTTTGTATAATTATTCAAAAAAAAACAATTTAATATTGTTTTTTGATGAAATGATTACTGGGTTAAGAGCGGAAGGTAGTACTGTCCAGGATTTTTATAAAATTAAGCCTGATATTTCTACTTTTGGAAAATGTTATGGAGGTGGTGCTCCCATAGGTATAATTGGAATAAACAATAAGATTGAAAAAAAAATTAAAGAAAAAAATCTCAAAATTTTTTTTGGGGGGACGTTCTCGGCAAATTCAATAAATATGTATATAGCAAATAATACTTTAAAATTTATTCTTAAAAATAAAAAAAAAATATTTAGTAAGATTAATAGTTTTTCAGATTATTTTCAAAAAGAATTAAATCAATATTTCAAAGACAATTCACTTGATATGCAAGTTTTAAAATTTCAATCAATGCTAAGAATTGTTTTTTCAAATAAAGTAGTTAAAAATAGATATCAAAGAGATTTCCTAGAGGTAGAAAAAAATTTGAAGATTGAATTATTTAAAAAATTTTTAATGGATAATTATATTTATTATCCAGGAAATGGAACGATATTTTTTAATTATGCTATGACTATAAAAGATGTTAAATATCTTATTGATGTGATTAAAAAAGGTACAAAAAAAGTATTTTATGAAAAAAAATAAAGTAACAGCAGTTGTGATTGCCAGGAAAGGTAGTAAACGCTTACCTGGAAAAATGTATAAAAATTTTGAAGGCAAATCTTTAATAACATTAAAAATTTCTCAATTATTAAAGTCAAAAGTCGATGAAATTGCAGTGGGAAGTGATGATGAAAGACTAGAAAAAATTTGCGAAAAATTTAAATCAAATAAAGTCAAATTTTACTTGAGAGAAGAAAAATATTGTGATGAGATTTCAACCACACCTAACGATATGATAAAAAATATGTTAAGTTTTTTTGAAAGTGATACCATTTTATGGGCGCATCCGACAAATCCCACAACAAATCACAAAGATTACAATAAGTCTCTTTCACAATATTTTCACAATTTAAAAAAAGGCAAAGATAGCTTGTATGCAGTTTCAAAATTAAATGATTATTTTTGGGATCATAATAAAAAACCTATTAATCATGATCCTTTAGAAAAAACCCATACATTATTAAAACAACATAAAATCAAATATATATATGTTGATAATGGAGCTATTTATATTAGAAAACATAAAGATATGATAAAGGATGGAAGGTTTTGGGGTCCAAAAGGATTTATGTATGTAATGAACGATACTGATGGTTGGGATATTAATACTAAGTGGGATCTAGATGCATGCAAATTAAAATCCTTTAAAAATAAAAATTTCTAAAGATTAACGCTCTTAAATTGAAAAATTTTGTTTTAGTCTTATTTAAAAATCATTCAGATTATGATTTTTTTTATAGAAATAAAGATTTATGTAATAGTTTAATAAAAAATTTTAAACAGGTTAAGTTTTTAAATATAAGTGAAAATATAAAAAATATACCTGTAAGAAAATATAATAATTTTTTTGTAAATATAGAAAAATTCGACAAATTTAAAAATTATTTTAAAAAAAATAAGAGATATGTTTGTATATCATTTATTGAAAAAAATATAAATCATTTTAAATATTTTCGATTCTTAAAAAAAAATAGTTCACTTATTATTGAAATATACAAGACTGGAGATTTACGGGATGCTAAATATTTTTTTAACTTAAATTTAATAAATTTTTTTAAAAAGATATTTAAAATTATATTTATAAATGTAAATTTTTTAATTTACGCTTTTTCATATTATCTGAATATCTTACCTAAAACAAATATTTTATTTCATTATAATAATAATACTAAAGATCAAATTGGTTACTCTTTTACAGATTCTTACAAATTTACGCTACTAGGAATATTTAAAATAATTTTTGTACGAAAAAATATTTTTCTTAAGAAAATACGTTTAATAAATTCAATAAATAACAACAAGCTTATAAAAAAAGAAAAAATAAAAAATAAATATATAGTTTTTTTGGATTCATGTTTTGAGCACCAAGATAGATTTGAGTATGAGTCTAGACCTAAAATTAATGATAAAATAAAATATTACCAAGAAATTAATGAAACATTTAAAGATATAAAAAACTTTATTTTTTTATTACATCCAAATTCAAATTTACCCATAATAAAGAAATACTTAAAGGACGTTTTAGTTATTAAATATAAAACTCAATTTTTTTTACAAAGATCAAAATTAGTTTTATTTCACGAATCTAGTTCAATATTAAATGCCATATATTTAAGAAAAAAGATAATATCTTTAGACTCAGATTATTTAGGTAGATATTTTAAGTATAGAAGTAAACTATACGCTAATGCTTTAAACTTAAAAGTGATAAATTTGAGTAATAAAAGGGCTAAATCACAAATCGAAAAAATTGTATTAAACAGTCTTTTACGCAAAGATAAAAAACAAAAAGAATATATATTCTCTAATAAAACCAATAGAAATGGTTTAGATGATATTATTAATGAAATAAAAAACCTAAATTGATATTAATTAATAATTTTAAGCAATCTAAATTTAGAAATAAAGTTACAAGAGTAAAGATCATAAATTTAAAGAATTATTTTGATTTATATAATTTTATAAATAAAAATAAAAATTATTAATTTACAATCTCAAACAATGGGAAAATATTATAATTTTAGAAATAATATCTATACAAAAAAAATGAATATTCCTTCAATTAACATTGATGAAGACATCAGTTTATTACAAATTAAAAGAAAGATTATGAAATCTAATATAAAATATAAAATTTTTTTTAATAATTTTCAAAACAATAAATTAATACCCAGATATGATATTGATAAATTAATTTTTAAACTAAAACTGGATAGGCAAATTTAATGAAAAAAAAAGAAGGAATAATAGGCATAAGTACTTTTGTTCATGATAGCTCTAGTTGCCTAGTAGATACTAATGGCAAAATTTTATTTGCCTCAGCTGAGGAAAGATATTCTAATCAAAAAAGTGACTCACATATTCCATTCTTTACGATACAAAAATGCATTGAAGTAGCCAAAAAAAATAAAATTAAAATAACAAAAATTGCAATAGCTTTTGATCCAATTTTGTTTTTGGGAAATAGTTTTTCAAAAAAATTAAGTATGATTATAAAAAATTCATATAATGAAAAAATATTTATTAATTTTTTGAAGGGATGTAAGCCTGATAAATTTTTTAATTTAATTTTTAATTATAAATATATAGATAAATTTTTTATGATAAATAATTTTAAATTATCATTAGAACAAAAGAGAAAGATTTATGAATATTTAACATATTATTTTAACTCCATGATTAAATATAAAAAGGTTACAAATATTATAAAAAAAAACTTTCCTCACATCGAAGTGGTTAATGTTAGACATCATTTAGCTCATGCTGTTAGTGCTTATTTTAATTCTGGATTTAAAAATTCCAATATACTTGTTATGGATGGAAAAGGTGAAGATGACACAATTACATTATTTAGTGCAAATCAAAACAATATAAGAGAAATAAGTAAAACTTCATGGCCTATAAGTCTTGGATATTTATATCAATTAGCAACATTCGCATTGAATTATTCAATAGGTGATGAGTTTAAAGTTATGGGTATGTCTGCATATGGAAAAAATAAATATTTAAAATATATAGAAGAGTGTTTTAAAATTAATTCAAAAGGTGAAATAATATTTTCATCAAATGATTATTTAAAGATTAAAGATTACCCAAATACAAAATATGAGCAACTCTTTTTTACTAAAAAATTTATCAATAAAGTTGGAAAAGTAAACTCACAAAAATTTACTCAAAATCATTACGATTTAGCAAAATCAGTTCAAACAATAGTTGAAAAATTAGGACTTCAATTAGCTAATTATGTTTATAAAAAAATTAAATCTCCAAATTTATGTATTTCAGGTGGATGTGCATTAAATGGACTTATGAATAACCATATTTTGTTAAAGAGTAAATATAAAGATATCTATGTATTTGCAGCATCTGGTGATGATGGTACGGCAGTTGGTGCAGCACAATATTTACTAATGGAGAATAATAAATTCTCCATTAGAAAGAAAATAACAAAAGTTTTTCTTGGTTATGAAGATAATCAAATATCAAACAAGAGTTATATCCAAGAAAATTTACCAAATAATATGCAGATTATAAAAGTAACAAATACATATAAATTTATAGCCCAAAAGATTTCTAACAATAAAATACTTGCTATTTTTAATGGTAAAAGTGAGTTTGGACCTAGAGCCCTTGGAAATAGGTCTATCGTAGCTAATGCTTTAAATCCGAATATTAAGCGAGATTTAAATTTGAAAATTAAACTTAGAGAACCCTTCAGACCATTTGCACCAATTGTATTAAGATCAGATGCAAAAAAATATTTTAAGCTCAAAATTGACTCAGAATTCATGTTATTTATATGTGATACTGTTAAAAAATATAGAAAAAGTATGCCAGGAGTTGTTCACGAAGATAATACAGCAAGAGTACAAACAGTAGATAAAGACAATAAAATTTTTTATAAGATTTTAAAAGAATTTAAAAAAATCAATAAAACTCCTATCCTCATCAATACTAGTTTCAATTTAGGTGGCGAAGCCGTAGTTAACAACATAAGTGATGCCATAAACTCTTTTAATCAAATGAATATAGATTATCTGTTAATTGGAAATTTTATAATAGAGAAAAAATATGACGTACCTAAAAAAAAAATAGTTGAGTTTATTAGTAATAGAAGGAAAAATTTTGATAAAATCAATCCATATCCTAGAATTGATTTAATAAGACTAAATTATAACTATTATACAAATATAAAAAAAATTTTAAAAGAAAAAGTGAAAGATATTTTAAAAACTAAAATTAGAAAAGGCTTTTTTATTTAATGAATAAATATTTGAAATCATTGTTAAAATATTTCTTTTTACCTATTTATAAGAGAATTGAACTTAGGAATCTTGAGACTAAAGAAAGATCAATAATTATTAATGCAAAAAATTTAATAAATAATAGAAATCACATTTCTACGAAAATAAATGATTTTGAATTTAGTGCATTTTCACAATGGGGCGAGGATGGCATTATAAGTTACTTAGTCGAAAATTTAGAAATTGTATCAAATTCTTTTATTGAATTTGGTGTTGAAAATTATTTAGAGTCAAACACAAGATTTTTATTAATTAACAATAATTGGTCAGGTTTAATATTTGATATGAGTAAAGAAAATATATCTGAGATTAAAAAACATTATTATTATTGGAGACATGATCTGAGGGCAGAAACAGCAACAATAACAGCAGAAAATATAAATGATCTTATTGAAAGAAACGGTTTTAAAAAGTCAATTGGTTTGTTATCGATAGATATTGACGGTAATGATTATTGGGTTTGGAAAAATTTAGAAATTCTAGATCCAGAAATAGTTGTGATTGAATATAATTACAGATTTGGAAGTGAAAAAAGTGTAACCATTCCGTATGATCCTGGTTTTGATAGAAGAAAGGCACACCCTTCAATGGTTTATTATGGAGCTTCTTTAAAAGCACTGGTTAAATTAGCTGAAAAAAAAGGCATGAAGTTAGTGGCAACAAATTTAGCAGGCAACAATGCTTTTTTTGTTAAAGAAAAACTCCTAAACAATATAGTTAAAGAAGTGAAAATTTCAGAATGTTTTCGTGAAGGTAAATTTAGAGAAGCTAGAGATCCTAATGGACAATTATTATATCTTTCTAAAGAAGAAGAGATAAAAATATTTCAAGAAATGGAATTTGAAGAAGTATAATAAATGAAAATTTTATATGATTACCAAATTTTCCATATGCAAAAATTTGGAGGTATATCTAATTATTTTTACAATTTAATTAATAATTTAAATAATAATACAAAAAACAATATAGAGGTGTTTGCCCCTTTGTATATTAATAATTATTTAGATTTACTTCCAAAAAAAATAGTAAAGGGAATAAAAATAAATTTAAATAAAATAAAATTAAATTATTATGTTAATGATTATCTATTTAATTTAAAACAAAATAGTTTTGATCCAGATATAGTTCATTTTACCTATTACAAGATAAGAAATAAAAAAAATAAAAAATCAAAATATATTTTAACTGTTTATGACATGATACATGAGCAATACCCTAATTATTTTTACAAAGATGATACAACAAAAGAAAAAAAAAATGCTTGTGAATATGCTGATCACATTATTTGTATTTCTGATAACACAAAAAAAAAACTTATCGAAAAATTTCACCTTCCTGAAAAAAAAATTAGTGTCACACATTTGGGTGCAGATCATTTAGACAATACACCAAATATTGAAACAGTATTAAAGAAAAATTACATTCTTTACGTTGGTAGCAGATATGGGTACAAAAATTTTGATAATTTTTTAAAATCATATTCTATTAATAAAAATATACATAAATATTTTGATATTGTAGTTTTTGGTGGAGAAAAAAAAATAAAGGATATTCAAAATGAAATTAAAATGTCAGGTGTTGATATAAAGAAAATTCATTTTTTAAATGGTAATGAAATGATTTTGAAAAATTTATATCAAAATGCTTCATTATTTGTGTATCCCTCGTTAGAGGAGGGTTTTGGTATACCACCACTTGAAGCTATGTCTCAATCTTGCCCAGTTGTTGCTTCGAATATAGCAGTATTTAAAGAGACACTTGATAATGCATGTTTATATTTTAATCCAAATAGTATTGATGATATGTCTTTAAAAATTGAGAATGTATTAAAAAATAAAAATGAGGTTATTAAATTAGTTGATTTAGGTATTCAAAGAAAAAAATTATTTACCTGGAAAAAATGTGCTGAAAAAACAATGGAAATATATGCAAAAGTATTGTCTAGATAAAAATTATTTTTTTATTTTTTTAATTTAAATAAAAATTTTAATTTATTAAAGTCATCAGCATCATTTAAGTCAACAAATTCTAGATTTTTTAATTCATAACCTAACGTATTAAGCTTTTCAAACTTATTAAAATTCTTAATCTGGTTTAAATTATACCAATAACACTGACAAGCATCTTGGTAAAAAACTTTTAATTTTTGAGATGTTGAATTTCGAAATTTGGGTTCTCTAAATGATATTTTGCCATCAGTAGCTTTTTTTAATGCTCGTTGTATGGGATACTCATATTTTGAAATAGTTAGAACTCTTTGTATGTCTTTTTTTTTTAATAAACAAAATGTATTTACGATAGTTGATATTTTAAGAAGTGGATTTGTAGCATAAGCATAACAAATATAATTAGTTGAAATTTTATTTTTTTTTAAAAATGAGATAAAATGTTTTAGCACATCTATGTCAGTCGCTTTAGAATTAGACAAATAGGATGGTCTCCTAAAAGGAGTTTCTGCTCCATAAAATCTTGCTATTTTAGCTATCTTATCACAGTCTGTTGAAACTATTATTTTATCAAAAATTTTAGTTTTTTTTATAACTTCAATTGTGTAACTAATTAATGGTTTACCATTAAACAATTTAATGTTTTTGTCTTTTATTCTTTTTGACCCTTTTCTGGCTGGAATTAAACAAATATTCATTCTGTAAGTTTTTTTATTCTTAATTGATTATATTCTATATAAGTTTTAAAATAACATGCATTCAAAATTATATTATGATTTCAGATAAAATAGAACAAAATATACTTAATTTCTTAATTTTAATCTGTTTAATATTTTTTTTTTATATTTCACAAAATAATTTTTATGGGGCTGATCATGATACTTTTTCACAAGTTAACACTTTTATAAGGATTATAGAAGATGGCAAATATTCAAGATCTAGAACATTTGGGTTTCCTGTTTCTGAAATTTTGTTAGGGGGTTCCATATTTTTTTTTGGAGCTAAAGTTAGCAGTTTAATTATTGCAATAATTTTTTCACTTTCCATCGTATTTTTTTTTCATGCTTTTAAAAAAGATGAAAAAGATAATTTAAATTTAAAATTTTTTGTTCTTCTTTGTTTTACAAATCCAATTTTAGTTTTTGATAACTTAAATATTATCGATTATCCAATTTCTTTATTTTTTTTCTCTCTAGGATGTTTTTTTGCAAGTAAAAAAGAACACATTTTGATGTCAATTTTTTTTGGTATTTGCCTGGGGTGTAGAATAAATTTTGCTTTATTTATCTTAATATATTTAATTTTTTTTCACAAAATTGAATTTCAAATTTTATTAAAAAATTTAATTCTTACTTTTTTTATTGGTGGATTATTTTATTTACCATTCTTGATAAGTATTAATTTTTCATATGATTCATTTAGTAAAATTAAGACTTTAGGTGGATTAAGATTTAACCATACATCAAATTTAGAATTCATGTTTTTTGAACAACTCTCAAGGTTTGTGTATAAAATTATTTATAGTTTTGGATTTATTCCATCATTAATAATATTTTCATTATTTATTCAATTTTTTATGCAACATAAACTCATAACAATATTTAAATACAAAACTGAAATTTTAATTATTATATCTAATTTACTGTTATTTTTTTCATTACCAACTAAAACTGCAATAATATCTTTAGTTGTTATTTTTGTTTATTTAATAATTACTGAACTTTCTAAGAAAAAATACTTATATATTTTAATCTTTTTTAATATTGTTAGTTTTTTTATTTCAATAAATTTTATTAATATTAATTACAAATACGCAGATCCTTGTAAGCCAAAACAGGCTATAAGTGCTAAAATTCAATTTTATTTTGAAGAAAGTCATATGAAAAAATATTTAGAAAAGTCATTTAATAATATGGTGTGTTCTGTCATAGAATTACCATTTAATTATGGGAATAAATTTTTGATTAAAAAATAAATAAGTTAAAAATTTTAAATAAAATAATATGTGTGAAAAAAATAAAGTAGTCATTTCAATAATTGTAGTAAGTTTAAATACAAATTTAAAACTTAAGGCAACGATTAACTCTATTAGAAAGCAATCATATAATAAGTTTGAGGTCATAGTTATTGATGGCTTGAGTAAAGATGAATCTATTGAAACCATTTATAAAAATAAAGATATTTTGAATAAATATTTAATAGAAAAAGATGATGGTATTTATGATGCAATGAACAAAGGTATAAATTTAGCTAAAGGAACATGGACTATTTTTTTAAATTCGGGTGATATATTCCATGATGAGAATATTCTTTTAAATTTTTCAAAAATATTAGAAAAAAAAAATGAAGATGTTATTCATGCTGATACAGTTGTCAGAAATGAAAATATGAAATACAATTTATACTCAAAAAAATTTAATCATAAAACTCACCGAATACCTTTTTGTCATCAATCTTCATTTACCAAAACATCTATTCTGAGCAACAATCTATTTAATCTAAAGTATAAATTATCCTCCGATTTTGACTTATTTTTGAGGCTTTATAAACAAAAAAAAATTTTTACCAAAGTTAATATGGTGATTGCTGAAATTGAGTCGGGCGGGTTGTCGGATGTAAATAGGTTTCGAGTTTTAAAAGAAAATTTTGACATTCTAAAAACAAATAAGATGCTGACCATTTCAAGATTAACGATAATCTTTGATTTTATTTACTTATTTATTTCAAAAATAATTAAAATTTTAATTCCAAAAAAATTTCTAAATTATGTATTAAAATTAAAGTATTATCTATTACAAAAAATAAAAAAAAATAATTCTTTATAATCTAATATTCGCATGTTTAATTTGCATAAATTTGATTATTTTACATCAGTGTTTTTTTTTAAAATTTTGATAGATGTAATTGTATTAAAAAATAATTGAGTTAAAAAGTAAGATTGTATTTAATGGAGCCAATATATCATTCAGGTCTAGAAATACCCTTAATAAGTTTAATTAATGGTGTAATATTAATTATTGGATTTTATTATTTAGGAAAAAAACTTCAAAAAATTTTTAAAATTGATCTTGTTATAAAAGAAGTTTCTGTCATTGATTATCAAAATATTTTAATAGCTGTAATTTTTACGAGCATCATTTTTTATCCTATTTGTTTATTTTTTGAGATTTCATCTCACATATTAAAGTTTTTTTCATATGGGGTTTATATATTTGGTGTTTTTAATATTAGTCGTTGTGCTAATAATCCTCCACCTATTCAATATATTGATATTAATCGTTTAAAACAAATTGCATATTCCAAACAAGAACAAAGTTCAATAATTCAACCTGTATTTGAAAAATTACAAAATGATATTAAACGGTTTAATATGGAATATCTTAATACTTACGGTTATTTAACTGATGTTTTATTACCTAAACTCGGCATAAATAAAGCTGTTGATGATATTACATATTCAAAAATGACAGAAGATGGTTCTACCTATAAAAATGATAAAACTATTAAAGTTAAACTAATTTCCAATCAACCAGCAATAATTGCAGGATTAGAATTTGCAAAACACACATTTAAGCTAATAGATAATAAAATAAAATTTACTATTAAGAAAAAAGAAGGTTCAATTGTAAAAAAAAATGATTTTGATGTAGTAACTGCTTTTCAAATTTTTGAACACATGGTGGCTCCTTTTAATGTTTTAAGTAATATAAAGACTAATAAACTAATAGCTTCAGTTCCTTTAAGCTTATGGTTTTCGAAAGCATATAGAAATAACAAAGACAAATGGGACAGGCATTACCACGAATTTGAAGATTGGCAATTTGACTGGCTTTTAGAGAAATCTGGATGGAAAATTAAAGATCATGTCAAATTTGTAAATCCAGTTAAAAAAATTGGTATAAGACCCATTTTTAGAAAGTTTACTCCAAGATTTTACTTGGTGTATGCAGAAAGAAAATAACAACGAAAATGTTTTCATAAATTATAAGATTTGTAAAATTGATATCTGATATGAGAATAAATATAATTATACCAGCTTATAATGAGGAAGAAAATATTGGTGAAACACTTCATTCTCT
>ENA-OREN01000833-OREN01000833.1-marine-metagenome-genome-assembly--contig:-NODE-833-length-40804-cov-4.437523_pt1 | contig 40804 bp, 34 predicted proteins | sample MGYA00248624_ERZ508555 | MGnify/ENA primary metagenome ERZ508555 (study PRJEB26222, sample SAMN06267773) | marine metagenome | isolation source: Saanich Inlet, British Columbia, Canada | place... | reverse complement strand
GTGAATTTGGAAATCCTTCAAAATATTCGTTCATTAATTTTTGTATAAAAAAGGTTCATAATCTAACTTTAAGAGATGCAGATTTTAGTAATCTTAAAAGTAAATATACACAATCAATTTATTCAATTTATTTTTTTGATTCTATAGTTTGCTTTAATATTGATAAAACAAAATGCATCATAAGTAATTATGAGGATAACAGAGGAACACATGCTGAATCATTTCAGGAGATGAATCCTCTAATTCTACTTGAATTTGTTTGGGATGCTCAAGGACCATGATGGAAGAGAGCATCAAAAATGTAATCAAAACTGCTGAAAATGTTGCAATCGACGGGCGCATATTATGACCACTAAGTCTACTGACATCAAACCTTTGCTTTCTTGCGGCCAAGAAAAACAGCCGAAATAGGGCAAATCACTCGATATTGGTTTCTAATTGAAGCAAATCACTCTCTCCAGCATCAATAATACTGATAGTAGAAACTGAAAACGGTTTACTGCAAGCGATTCCCAATTCACGATTTACCAAACCTGAACGGAATTTAGTTACTTCAGGGTGATTAGCATGCAGTTCATCAGTAAATTCGGTTGGGCAGTTTGCAGCAAAAATCACGAGTTTAGCTTCACCGCGAGCACATGCATCGAGTGCTTGGCGTTGTCCAAATCGTAGGGTTCCAGTTGCTATTGCGTTCTTCAATTGTCGGTTTAGGTCCATATTTTATTCCTCCATACTCCACATAGTTTCTCATGGGTGGAAATCATTCTTCAGGGATGTAGTAAAGTTCAACACTACCGGTTCCAAGTGAAATTGGTTGACCGACAATAATGTTCTCTGCAACTCCGGTTAGGTAGTCTCGCTCACCGATAACACCTGCTTTGAGCAAGTGGTTGACGGTTACTTCGAAAGCGGCACGAGCCAAAATACTGTGCTTGGTTCCAGATACACCGTGTCGACCGATAGCTCGGACTTCACCCTCAGAGGTCATAACGTCAGCAACCAAGAGGAGGTGACGAACATCGACTTCCAAACGTGCTCCATCGAGAGTTGCTTGCAACTCGTTAACAATTGCTTGTCGTGCTGCCTCAATTCCAAGGAAGTCAAAGATTTCGATGATATTGTTAGTATAGGTTCGGTTACGGTCAATTGTTTCAATTTCGCTGACACGAGTAAGGTTTGAACCAATGGTCGAAAGGTAATATTCACCAGTCTTGTCGTTCAATTGAACGTTTGCACGGGTGATGTTTGGAATACCTTTGAGTCGCATGTCTCGAATTTTCTCTTCCAATTGCAAGAGCATGGTGTAGGAAGGAGGGTTTTCAGCAATTTCTGCTAAATCTTCTTCTGAGTGAACACCAGGGATAATGGTCAAAGTTGAAGGATTCTTTTCCTTGTCCGCTTGAACAAAGAGACGTGTAGCACGTTCGAGTTTATCCTTTACTTCAGCTCCAGTCATATTCTTTTGCTTTAGGTTACCCTTGTTCAATTTCAAAACCAATCGTCGCTGTGCAACGTCCGTTTCAAGAGAAGCGATACCGACGGTATGAGTCTCTTCAATTGCTGCTGCAAGTTTTTGTGCTTCATCAGCAGATGTGCTCTTTTCTCCAGCCAAGTAAATGATCATTGTAGGCGTGTTTGGCACCTTTCTAGCGTCGACAATTTCGATGATACGAGGTAGACCTTGGGTTACGTTAACAGTCGCAACACCCGCATAGTGGAAAGTTCTCATTGTCATCTGTGTTCCAGGCTCGCCAATGGATTGAGCAGTGATAATTCCTGCTGCTTCATAGGGGTCAATACTGGCTCGGTTAAGAGCAACTACTGCTTCACCTATCACTTTCTTTGCTTGTGGTTTGGTTAATTTGTTCTTACCACGTGCATGAATTGCCAATGTTAAATCATGGAAAATACGGTTGGTGAATCGGGTTGAACCATCTGCTTCAACAGCAGCAACGAGTGACTTGAAAACAGGGTCCTCGGCAAGTTCATCTTCATATTCCAAGAGTTTTGCTTCAGGGTTGTAATCAGCCATAGCTACTGAGGTCTTTGCACGAGCAATCGAGCGTCCAGTTCGACGAAGTCGGACTGAAGTTGTTGGCCCTGTATTTTCACTGTTGGAATCTCCGCCTTTCTTATTTGCAGCATCAATCGTAGCCTTGATTGTTGCAGCAGTTTCTGAATCGGTTTCACACAGTTGTGCGATTTCACCTGCGGGAAGGATTTTGACGTCGTCCCACTTCTTATCATCTGCAAGAGTATGCGCATAATTTTCTGCGATACCCAAATCCATGAGCTTCTTCTTTGTTGCACTCTTTACGACCATCAAGCCTCACCTCCTTCAGGAGTTTCTGGTTCATCATGTTCCCAGCCACCAAAGTCTTCTTCGGATTCGCCACGTTCAAATGAATCTCTTTCAACGACAGTAGCACCTTCGGTTCCAAGTGCTTCATCAACAATGACATCAATGTTGAACGGAGAACCGTGCACACCACGTGAAGGGTCAATACCGTCTTCACCATAACTGAATTGAATGATACGGTTTGCGGTGTTTCGAACTGACAACATCGAGTCGTTAAACACTTTCAAATCATCCATTGCGTTAATCAATCGGCGTTGCATGTATCCGGACTTTGCAGTACGAACCGCTGTGTCGACCAAGGACTCACGACCTGAGATTGAGAGCATAAAGAACTCCGTAGGCTCAAGACCACGCTTAAACGAACTTGCGATGAAACCACGGTCTGCTGCTGCACGACCGCCACGGCGGAAGTGAGGAAGAACACGTTCATTGTATCCACGTTCAAGTCGCTTTCCACGAACTTTTGCTTGTCCAATAGAACCAGCCATCATGTTGAGGTTGTCCATAGAACCACGAGCACCAGAAATAGCCATGTTAACTGCAGCGTTAGTTGAACCGGATTGAGCCAGTTCATTCTTTGCCACGTCTCCCGCTTCTTGCTTTCCTTGGTCAAGAATGACCATAATATCTTCTTCAAGTGTTTCACGAGGAGTTCGCCCTGGCCGGGTTTCATATCCTCGTCCATCCTTTCCGAATTTATCTAGAGCAGCCTGAACAAGAACACCAGCTTCAATATTTGCATCTCGAATAGATTGCAAAGCACCAGCGCTGAGGTCTTCATCATCAATACCAGTGGTAAATCCTAGAGATGTGCACGCTGCAATAGAGAGGCGTGTAAAGTCGTCAAGGAATTTAGCGCCAAGTTCTGGCCCATTGGTTTGAACGATTGCATCGAGAAGACGTCCGTCTTCTGCACCAATTGCCCGCTTGTCGAGTGTTCCTTCAACCATACCGTTCTTGACAATAACATCGTCATTTGAACGACTACGGAATCGCAAGTGAATGTTGTCAGGAATAATCAGAGATATGATATCTTGTCCACGGAAGCATTCCTTACCATTTTCATCTTCGACAATTTCAGGTAATTTGCCAGTCCATCCGATATTTCCAATCATTTCCAAACCGTGACGTCGATTGATAAGTGTCCCAGGGCGTGAAAGCAAGTAAGCTCCTGAAATGTGGTCGTGTATTCCACCAATCACTGCACCACCATATCGTGGGGTGAGGATGTGCTCTTGAACACGCATCAAAATCTTCGCTTCTGCACGTGCTTCTTCAGATTGAATAACGTGCAAGTTCATTTCGTCACCGTCAAAGTCAGCGTTGTATGGCGTACAAACTGCCAAGTTGAAACGGAAGGTATGCCCTTCCATAACTCGAACTTCGTGGACCATCATTGACATTCGGTGAAGCGATGGCTGTCGGTTAAAGATAGCAACATCGCCATCGATTAAGTGACGTTCAACAAGGAGACCTGGTTTTGGATTGCCGTTGCGGTCGATGGTTGAAAGACGGTCTTCAACCCGTGTTCGGTCGCCCCATTCATCGGAAGGGCTGCCACAGTGAGGGCAACTAATTTCCAAGTGTTCTGGGTGTGGGTCCGGATGAACTTTGTCTGCTTGAGCAAGTTCATGCATCCATCGGTAGTGAAGTTTGGCACGAGGGTCGTCTTCAGGAAGTTTCTGAGCATTCAGATCTTCGCCTCGAAGGTTCGCAAGTGTAGCCTCATCATCGACAACATAGGATGTTTCTTGAGAGCCATCAACTGGGTTGACGAAAATCTCAGGTTTGATTACAAGCCCTGGCAAAAAGTTCGGAGCAGGTAAGCATTGGTGCATATCTGGGCGGAGTGTTGTATCTTCATTGCACTCAGGGTTGTGACAGCGGAATCCAGCATTGATCAAACGGCTTCGTTGATTGATACGAACACGACGGTTGTCACCACGAATAATGTAGTTGACACCAGGGTGCACATCAGGACCACGTAGAATCATCTGTCTCATTTGTTCACGGTTACGGGATGTAACTCGAATAGGTACAGTCAATTCCTTTGCAATCTTCTTTGGAACACCAACTTCGTTAACACCCAAGTAAGGGTCAGGTGAAATAACTGAACGAGCACAGAAGTTAACACGCTTTCCAGACAAGTTACTTCGGAAACGTCCTTCCTTACCCTTCAATCGTTGTGTCAATGTTTTGAGCGTACGACCTGAACGGTGTCGTGCAGGAGGAATTCCTGAGGTTTGGTTGTCAAAGTAAGTAGTAATGTGGTATTGTAACAATTCCCAAAGGTCTTCAACAATCAATTGTGGAGCACCGGTGTCTCTGTTTTCACGAAGACGTTGATTAATTCGGAGAACATCGACCAATTTGTGGGTCAAATCGTCTTCTGAACGGTCTCCACTGTCAAGGGTAATGGATGGGCGAACAGTAATTGGAGGCACAGGGAGAACCTTGAGCACAATCCATTCTGGTCGGTTTTTCTTATCCATTCCAATGAAAATCAAGTGGTCGGATGGGATAGCACTGAGCCATTCACGGACATCGCGAGGATTTAGTTTGCGCTCAATCTCTGCTTTTCCTGCACCTTGAGATTCCAACTTTTCTTTGAAGGTCGTTGGTTTGTCCAGCATAATCTTACCTTGCATGGCTTGACAGTGCATACATTGTCCACGACGAGTTCCTGTGGTGATTTTTTCAACTTCCTTGATAATCTTAGAAAATTCTGTTGAACCTACACCGTGCTTAATCTGAATATCACGAATACGATTTCGGTAGTAATCTTGTTCACTCAATTCCGGATTCGACGGGTGGGTGTTCTTGGTATCGTGCAACAAAATGTGACTGCACTTTGAACAGGTTGCCTTCAAAGCGGTCTTGATGAGATTTACGAAACCAATGTGAATCACTGGAAGTTCAAGAGCAATGTGGCCGAAGTGACCGGGAGACTCGTCATACTTACAGTTGTCAGTTGGACAAACCAATCCTGGTTCGATGACACCCATGTGAGGGTCCATCAATCCTTGGCGGTAAGCGTGTCCATCATCCTTGTATGTGTCTGCAGTCTTCACTTCAACAGCAGACATTTGTCGGATTTCTTTTGGCTCCATCAAGCCAAAGCGAATCTGAGCGATACGCTTTGGAATCATTGTATTTTTTTGGCTCATCTTCGGTCCTCCAGTTCAAGACGCATGGCCACACCTAAACTCTTCATTTCGTCTAGGAGCAGCTTGAATGCATAGGAAGTTTGTACTTTGTAGACTTCAGCGCCGTCGCCGTGAATTGGGCTGACGTATGTGCGACGCTTTGGATCATACCAAGCGATGTGACCTGATTGAGCACAAACATACATGTCAATACCATCAGATTCATCGAGAAGACGGTCTTTGATAACCATAGAAGCACCGTGTGCAATCAAACAGTCACGTTCCATTTCACCGAATCGTAGACCACCTTGGCGGGCTCTTCCTTCAGTAGGTTGGCGGGTGAGAATTTGGACACGCCCTCGGGAACGAGCGTGAATCTTGGATGAAACCAAGTGGTGCAATCGTTGGTAGTAAATACAACCAATGAAGATGTCAGCAGGATAAACTTCTCCAGTTTCACCGTTAATCATGGTTTCACGACCGGTGTGTGCAAGTCCATTTCGGACAAGTCCATCCCGGAGACTGCCTTCTTTTTCACCACGGAATGCAGTCCCATCAATACGACGACCTTCCATAGAACCGACTTTTCCACCAATCATTTCCAAAACGTGTGCAACAGTCATTCGAGAAGGAATAGCGTGCGGGTTAATCACCAAATCAGGAACGATTCCATCAGCAGTGAATGGCATGTCTTCAGGTTCTACAAGACGTCCGATGACACCTTTTTGTCCGTGTCGTGAAGCGAATTTATCGCCAACTTCAGGAACCTTGTGGCTTCGAACCATAACTCGGACCAAACGACCGGAATCAAGTGATTCAGTTACGTAAACATTGTCGACCCAACCCTTTTCGCCATGACGAACGAGCATTGAAGATTCTCGACGTTCTTGGGCAAGAAGGAAAGCACCGCCAGCTGATTCTTCAAGGAAACGAGGAGGGCTTGTTTTACCAACAAGCACATCGCCACCCTCGAGATACATCTCAGGCAATGGCAAACCGTCTGCTTCCAAATGTCGATAGGACTCTTCAGGTTTGAGTCCCTTGACTTCTTGCAGCGAACTACCTGGCTTTTCGATTTCTTCAACTTGACCACCAGGGAATCGGCGGCGTTCAGCGTTGTAAGTTCGGTTAAAGGTCGAACGACCAAGAGCACGGTCAACTGAACCTTTGTTCATGATGACAGCGTCTTGCATGTTGTATCCGTGAAGAGACATAATCGCTACGATGAAGTTTTGACCACCAGGACGTTCGTCGAAGTGAGTTGATTCCATTGCAGCGGTTCGAGTAATCGAGGTCTGTGTGTAATGCAATATGTGAGCACGCGTATCAGGGCGCATTCGGTAATTCGAACTTGGAAGTCCGAGCGATTGCTTAACCATTGCAGTTCCACCGGTAACACGAGGTGTCGAGTTGTGCTCTGGGTAAGGAATGAGTGAAGCACAAACACCCAACACAAGTTGAGGGTCGATTTCACAATGCGTGTATTCTTCATCATACAACAATGGAACCGAAACTTCAGCAGATTCCCAATCACCGTTAGGCATGCGAACCCTTGCAAGAAGTTTTGCTTCAGTTGCACCTGGTTCTCCAAGGTTGACCCATTCGACATTTTCGTTGGTCAATGGACGTCCTTCAAATGGCCCAGATGGGATTGTTTCAGGTAGAACAAACGGTCTTGGTGCAATGAGAAGATCTTCTTCTTCCTCTGCATCGACCCATTCGACAACACCCTCATGAACCAAGTTCTTGAAGGTCATTTCGCCGTCTCTCAAAGCTTGAAGGTGTTCGCCAGTCAAGCGTGGCGCACCATCGTAGAGAATTACCAAAGGTCGCAGAATACGTCCCTTGTCGGTGTTGATGAAAATATCCTTATTTTCCTTATCGTGACGAATCGAGACTTCGGCAGGAATGGTTCCACGACGACGAGCGGATTTGAAATGGCGAACCAAGTTCTTTCCGTTCTTGTGGATACCATAGATGTCACCATTAACGTGAATACGGTCACCGGAACTCCAGTCTTCGAGTTCACTGTTAACATCAAGTTCATCGAGTTGTTCTCGAACTTCGACTTCACTGATGTGTTCAGAGATATCAATCATCTGAGCAGCGTTCTTTACAAGACCGCAGTTTTGGCCTTCGGGAGTCTCGTTAGGACACAAACGACCCCACTGTGTAGGGTGCAGGTCACGGGCTTCGAAGTGAGGTTGACTTCGAACCAATGGAGAAGTGACACGGCGCATGTGAGACAGAGATGCGAGGTATGTAGTTCTGTCAAGCAATTGACTGACGCCAGAACGTCCACCAACCCAGTTTCCTGTTGCAAGTGCGTGCATAATCTTTGAAGTCAATACGTCAGGCCGTAGGCATGATGTTATTTTCAACTCACGCTTACGGTTGTGGTGGCGTTCAAGTTGATATTTGAGGTCACGAGCAAGTTGTCCAGATGAAACACGGAACAAATCTTCGATAAGATCGCCAGCAAGACGAACACGCTTGTTCGCATAGTGGTCCTTGTCGTTTGGTTCACGGTTGGTCAAAGCCATTTCGAGAACTTGACGCACGATTCGTCCAAGGAAAATAGCCTTCTTTTTCCGATCGGTTGATTGGTCGCCCAAGTGAGGAAGTAGTTCACGGTCAAGCAATTGGTTAACACGTTGTTCACGATATTCCTTTTGTTGGCCAGCAGCAAATTTCTTTTGCAACCATTCATGAGCTTCAACCATCGATTGAACAGCATACTCTTCATTGTCGTTGACTTCGTTGAGGTTTGCCACGATATACTTGAATGTCTCAGTAGGTCCTGCAACTGTTTGGAACACTTCTTGGTCGTTTTCGATTCCAAGAGCACGCATCAACAACACAACAGGGATTGCAGTGGTACCAGCGGTGCTGATTTTCACCATGAGCATACCGTCACGGCGCTTTTCAACATTCAATGGTTTGCGCATTCCGTCTTTTTGAGAGAAAATCTTTGCGACTTCAGTTCGCTTTGCATAGCGCTTGTTAATTTCAACAGTAACTCGGTTTGGTGCGAGATCCTCCATTGAAATCAAAACACGTTCTGTTCCGTTGATGATAAAATAGCCTCCAGGGTCAAGGGGGTCTTCGCCTCGCTTTCGGAGCAAATCATCCCACATAGCAGAATCTTCAGTTGAGGTCGTAGGATACAATTGACGTTCACCAGCAATGTGCTTTGCATGGAGATTACATCGTGTTGAACGAACCATAATTGGCATACTTCCAACTTGAACGCCGCTTTCTACAGGAGAAGGGACACCGTTACGGGAAATTTGGAAATCAATAGTAACAGGAGACATATAGGTCAACTTACGAAGTCGGCATTCCATCGGCGTTGAAGGGTGTTCAGCACCGTTCGCTTCACGAATAGTTGGTTCACCGAGTTTGATGTTCTTCAAACGAATGGTGATGTCGTGATCGACAACGTCGAGTTTGATGTATCCACCATCATCATCAATGATTTCTTCATCCGTTCCAACACGAATGTTGCGGATGATTTTTTCCATACGAGAGATGGTGTTGTCGCCTGACGGAATACAGTCGTCATAGGAAGCGAGTTGGTGGTTAACGAGGCTACGTTCTTTGAAAAATGATTGAATAATTTCTTGCATGCTAAAACCTCCCCTTAGTTACCCTCTACAATAAGTCGATAAGCAACTGTCCTACCCGCAGATGGGGACTTGCGGATAACTTTCAGTACGCGGTCGGCAATCCAACCTGCGGCGAGTGGTTTGTGTTCTGGGTCAGCAGCAAGACGGGCATTGTCTTGTGCTTCTGCCATTTCCTTGATGACTTGAACGACGGGGTCGCTGATGAGAATTTTTGGCAACCATTCCTTGGCCAATCGTGGCTCACCTGTTTCATCATCTGGTTGAACCATTTCCCAAGGAGCGAGAGCTTCACTCTCGATTGCAAATTGGTCTTCAACCGAAATGTTTGCTTCACCAACCAATTCTTGGTGAGGGACTAAGATATGATTGAGTGCATTGAATCGCATGGTGATTTCAGGTCGGTCGAAATCGTCGATTGCCTTGGCACGGATAGTGATTTTCTTGCTCTTCGATTTTGAACGTCGACGAGAGCCTTGTTCAGCGATAACCGCCATGGTGCTGATGAATTGTTCTGAATCTTTTGAAACACCAAGTGTGGAAGCGACTTCATCAGAAGACATCGCCTTGATGTCTGTCATGTTTCGGTCAGTAGCCAGTTTGTGTGCAAATTCTTCGGAGACTCCAAGCTCCATGAGTCGTTTCTTTGTTGCGCTTTTTACTACCATCCTCATACCCCGCTCAGGCCCAACTATACGAGCCGGAAGCCCAGTCAGGCGGGCCTGACGGGGTTCGAACCCGCGACCATCGGATTAAAAGTCCGACGCTCTACCTGACTGAGCTACAGGCCCAAAATAGCAACTTGGGCTTTTTGGCCGACTTTCCAACTGTTCTTATACCTTGCGCAAGCCACAGTTGGTGCGTTTTTGTAGAGGAGTTCATGCATTATGCACTATATTGAAATGACAAAACATAGGTTTTGGCCTCGGGTTGCACGATTTTGTTGAATTGGATAGTCATAAAGGCTCAGAAAGGTTGGCCCGAATCGAACCATATGGATGATGATGAATTCTTCGGGTCAAATGACGCCGAGCAAGAAATTTCGCGATTAAATCGGGTCGCAAAGCATCTAATTTGGACCACGCCACAAAACCGAAAAATAGACTTGATTATTCCACCGACAGTTTATCCTCCACGAGAGGATACCGACCTGCTTGCAAAGACCATTTCCAGTATTCCAAACCCAAGCGGAAAGCGGCTGTTAGAAATTGGTTGTGGTTCGGGTGCAATTTCACTTTTTGCCGCACAATTAGGGTTCTCAGTCACCGCTTGTGACATCAATCCTTATGCAGTTGCAAGCAGCCGTGATTCCGCACAACAAAATAACATAGAAATCGATGTTCGAGAAGGTGGGCCCGGGCCTGAAAGTGATGGGAGAGTGCGTCAATGGTCAGGCGATTTTCCACACGACGTGATTGTGTGGAATCTACCATATTTAATTCCCGAAAAAAATTCACAACATCTCGGACCTCTAGAAGAGGCGGCTCTTCTTGACACAGATGAAAAGGGTCTTGTAAGTCGTCTATTAAATCAACTGAATACAAACAATATTTTGGCCGATGATGGAGTGATATATCTCCTCGTTTCTCAAAACGAGAAAGGTATTGCTGCTCGTCCAAACTGTCTTCGAAATGGTTTTGCTGTTCGCACGATTGCGCAGCACCAATTTGATGATGGTGAACAACTGGCAGTTCTTGGAATTTGGCGGCCATTTCACGGCAATTCAAATATCTTCAAGGCTGAGATTGATTCCACAAATTCTTCATTACTATCATCTGAAAATGTTGAAGGTGATTTCTTGCAGGCTGGACGTCAATTGATGGGACACGGACGCCGTGGTCGTGCATGGTCACACGAAGATATCGCTTTTGCTGGGTCATGGGTGATTCGCGAAAATTGTGAGCGACCAAATCCTGGTCTACTCCAACTCCAGGGTGGCTTGGCACTATATGACGCGATTTTCGCCCTGCTGGGATCTACCCAAAACCTCGTATTAAAATGGCCAAATGATATTCTGCTCAAGAAAGATAACCAACTTCGCAAAGTGGGTGGAATCTTGGTCGAAAGCGTCAGCCGTGGTAAATCCTCGCGCATTGTCCTTGGTATTGGCTGTAATGTTCATTCAACAAAGGCGCAAAAAGAGGGTTATTCTATCGCGTATTTACGGGAGTTAGATGAACAGATATCTCTCGATGATTTTCAAGTTGTAATTCAAGCATCGGTTGCCTCCTGGTTTGAACGAAAACAGGGAATTAATCAACCCAAAAATAAGGAGATTATATCACTCTATCAATCAAAATTTTCCGAAGGAATTGATGCCCTTGGCACATCACTCTATAGAAATAGGGAGATGCTGTTCAGCACTGTTAAAGTCGACGGAAAAATAACATTAATTGATGCTGAAAACATCACCCATAATATAGAAGATGGTGAACACATCGAATGGTCAAATTATGACTCGAATTAGACCTCAGATTCTAGCACAGCATCGACGGTTTGATTCATCATCTCATCCCGTCTTTTTGCCATACCAAAAATCACGCATATGGCGCCAAGGGGATAAATGATGAAATCGATGAGGATTTTTCTGTCGACATCAACTAAGACATCACCTGAGCCTTGCACAAAATCAACCGAATAGGAATAAAAACCCTTTTCTTCTACTTCAAAAATGATAGATTCTGATTCACCACCTGCTAGATTGAACTGCTCTGATAGTTCTACATTTCCATTCTCATCACGAATTTCAATCTCAAAAGATGATTGATTTTCAGCTTCGACAGTGAACTCGAATGTGTCGCCTTTCAGCATGGATGCACCATTAGAATAGGGTTCAGCATCCGCATCAACATTCACTGGAGATACAAAACCGTGGATAAAGAGTCCTCCAATCAAAAATGTCACCCCGAGGAGAATGAATACATCACTCATCTTCATTGCAGGTGCACTGCCGCCTCCAGCCATAGCACCACGTGCAAGCGTAATCACATGAAGGTGATGGTCAACGATTTCGCTTTGGACGAGGAATGGCTAAACGTTCACGAACTAAACGTATTTTTCCACTACTGGTTATACTTCGGATTCCATGAGTCAAAAGTGAGTCACCAGACTCAATAAATTGACGTACGCTTTGATATTCTGAATGAGGGATTTCAAGAATTGCAAAACCATGATTTTCGATTCCTCCTAAGGCCGATACTGCAGCAATAGCAACCTCTGAATGGGCGGGGTGGAAATCCATCAAACGAAAGGGTTTGGAATCTTCAAGAGGATGCAATACTTCGGAAAGATGTTTTTCAAACGATGAACGTGATTCGAATTGAGCAAGACATTCAATGCCTACCCATCTGCGTTTTCCACGCAATGCCTTCGACAAACGCTTTGCCATCGTAGCGTGGATGAACTCCTCCTTCAATACATTTGACCGTAAATACCGTGCATAGAATGAAAATACATAAACGCGAGGACACGCCATGGAGGAGGACGGAGGAGTCGTGATTGATGGAAGCAATGAGAGAGACCTCTTGCTCGACTTAGCATCAAACGAAACCTCACTTTTGGGATTGATTCGGACTTTACTTTCTCCGAAAACGCTCCCTCATTTGGCACTCATCACCTTGCTTTCCACAGTTCTCTATTTCATCGCGAGTACCGATGATGGGGGCGATATTGCAGCTCTTGGGTTCATCTCCCTTTCATGTGGTTATGCAATAACAGCATTGTTTTCCAATAACCAACAAGTCAAATCGTGGATTACTCTGTCCGACCAATCTGATTCAATAGAAAAAAAGAAATTCACCTCTCGAATATTTTCGAGTTTTAAAATTTGCATTTTCCCGTTGGGCATCTCAGGCATACTCGGCCTTCTCATCATGACGTTATTTGGTCAAAACTCCGGTTCGGATTTACCTGCGGCATTTCCCATCAGCCTAGGTTCACTATTCGTGCTTTGGGCTGTTGCACAAGGTCGCTCATTTGGTTCTTGGGCGTCATCTATTGCAGCAAAGAAATTGCCACCTAGAGAAAGTAGTTCGGGAAACATGAAGGTGATGACTGCCATTCAACTATGTATTATCCTAGCACTCTCGGGTCTTGGAATTGTAGGATTTCAATTCCTTTACGAGGACAATTTCGACATCGGAGATGCAATCCTTTCCAATGTTATCTTCTTCTTACTCGCCACTGCAGTTTACGGATTAACGGTAGCATGGACTTGGAAACAAAGGCAAATGTCCTTGCGGGATAAAGCACTCAAACGTTTTTCCTCACGATGGACAATCTTTGCACATATTTTTGCGACATGGCATCTCCTTACAATCTGGCGTCAACTGGTAATGTCTCCTGGAACCATAGAAGTGTTCATAGAAGAAATCTTACTGATGATGTTTACTGTATTCATGGCCATTTGGTCAATCACCTCACAATCGGTTGGAAGTAAATACAAATTTCTTTCGACCGAAAATGCCCTGCCTTGGGGGCTCTCTTTTGGCTACGCATATGCAGGTAGTGTTGCCATGTTGGCAACCGCTTTCAGCGACATTACCTATGTTATGGTCTCCGGGCATATCATTGCATTATTAACCATAACATGGCTACAAAGAAGTGTTTTGTCAAATATCCTCGACCAACATGATTTATCTGTATCTGTGGATCGAGCATCGCAAAAAACATCTTCTCCAGCAAAGAAAGAAAACTCTCAATCAGAGCACAAGATAAGTGCTGAAGTCTCTGAACAAGATACCCAGACAAATGATGGAATTCAGGTACAATGGGATGGTGCTGTCGGCCCTTCGATAAGTGACGATGTAGAATGGGACGATGTCATCGAATTGAGCGATTAAGATTCTGCTTGAATCCCAGAAAGAAGTGTTACTACTCGAATAGTATCTTCAAGGTCTTCACTAACTCGTGCTCCTAAAATGACCTGTGCATTCGGGTCCAAAGCATCGGTGAACATGTTGGCAACTTCATCGAGTTGACCGATGGTCATTCCTACTCCACCTTCTACCTGAATTAGGCAGCCTTGAGCACCTCCAACATCAAGTTCAGCAAGAGGTGCCATCATTGCAGATTCTAAGATGCCTTCTGGGTCGTCGGGTTTTCCAATACCGACCAACATGGTTGCTTCACCTTTTTTCTCGACAATAGCCCGAAGATCCATGAGGTCCAGATTTATCAGACCCATACTCATCAAAGTACGGACCAAACCTTCAATCAAATCTTCAACCCATTCAGCCCCCATTTGCCATGATTTACCTCGCTCTCGCGCTTGGCGTGCAAGGCGTTCAAGTGAAAGCCTCACTGTCACATGTGCGTTTTTCTCAAGTCTGTGCAATCCTTCCTCAGCGATGGCTGCACGTGTTTCTTGCACATCAAAAGGTAAAGCAGCAACAGCCACAACAATAGCGCCTGATTGGCGTGCTTGACGTGCAAATTCATGAGCAGCACCAGTTCCAGTCCCCCCACCAAGTCCAACCAACAAGAGAACTAATTCAACAGGTTCGAGTACCGTTCGTGTCAATGCAGAATACCCCCTCATTCGTTGTTCAGCAAGGGGAGGTAATGCTGCACAACCCATAGAATCAAGAGCATGACCAAGTCGAAGAAGATGGGCTGAGTCACTGTTTTCAAAACTCGAGTCGTCCGCATCAACTAAGCACATGTCTGCAAATCCATCGCATCGTGCATGAGCGCCCTTAGCCCATGAACATCCAAGGCCCCCTACACCAGCAATGAGGATGTGTGACGCTTCCATGGTGGGCCTTTGAACCGAACCTCAATGAACTTTGGCCGTGTTAGCCCTTGTTAGACATAGCGTAAATATCGACGTCGTGCATCTCTAGCCCATGCGTTATCTGGCTCGAGTGCGAGCACTCGATCATAGTATTCAATGGCAGTTTCAAATTCAGAGAGATGTCGCCCATACAAATGACCAAGGTTGGAAAGAACTGGGATACATTCTGAATCGGTCTCAACCATCGAAAGAAGCAAACGCTCGGCAGCACCCAAGTCATTACGCAACATCATTTCTTCCGCTTGGTCTAGTTGTTCAAGTTGCTCGGGAGTCAACTCGTAGGTGTTATCAAAGTGGGCAGCCATAGGAATTCTCCATCCACTGCTCGGAGCAGTCATTGAATAAGTCTCCCTCTAAAAGTGCTGAAATTCGATTCAATTTCAAAGAATTTTGTTTCGGAACCACGGATATAATTGCATCCCCGCCAGCAATAGAACAAACGGCCTACTGCGTAGATGTTTTTGATGCTATTTGCTGGGAACGTTTAAGGAGCACTTGCCAGTGGCTCCAAACAATTGGGTGAGGCTATGAGCGGGAGCATATTTTCCATGCGTTCTAGAGTCGTGGTTGCACTTGTGATTTTACTCTTTGTCCCGGGTTTCGCATCGTCACTTCACGGAGGTATTGGCGGTGCACAAGACAATGCTGGCGAAGCGATTGGTGATGTTGCCAAAGAGGGGTGTCTATGCCACAATAGCGCTGCAGACAATACCGTTCAAATTATTCTCGACGATGTCCCATATGGATGGATTGGCGGGGAATCATACACTTTGAAACTCCAAATTATTGGTGGACCGGCTGCTTCAGGAGCCTATACCGCTGGATTCTCGATGCGAACCACCGCTGGAGTTCTTTTTGGAGATGGTTTGCAGAATTGGAATGATGATACTACTACACTAACCCACACTGTTGCAAGTGCTGGGGAAGCAGAGCGCATGTGGACCCTCACTTGGCAAGCTCCCGAATCCGGCTCCGGCAATGTTGATTTCTGGATTACTGGCAACTCCGTCAATGGTGACCAATTAAACAACGCAGGAGGCGAGGAAGACCATTGGAATCAATTGTTGTTCTCCCTGCAGGAAGGAAGCGATTCAACCACTGCACTTGGAACCCGAACCCTCTTCGCAGGTGACGGGAATGTGAGCCCTCCAGAACCCGAAACTCATGGCGTTGACTTGGAACACATGGGTGCCGAACTTCGCGCTCACTGGCTTGGATTGCTCGGATTCGGCGCAGTTATTCTCGTGATTGTATTTGCTGGACTAATGCTACGATACAGTTTTTCAACATCCTATACCGGCAGAACCAATCAACTAAGATTGCGTTACAAACTCATGCGCCGAGGTGACCAATGATGGACGACACAATCACCACCCTATTGCGAAAGGTTGCGAGTGGGAAAGTAAGTGTCGAAGATGCTCGTGTCGCTCTGGAAGATGCTTCACTCACAGAAGATCAAATGCAATCTGCAATCGACCATGGAGTATTCAACATTGCAGAATCTGGAACGATTGTCAGCGCATCCCTCGCACCTTCTGGCGCTTCAAATTTAATATTAATTTTCTTCGCATGGGGTCTATTTTGGTCGTGTTACTGGGTATTCTCGATGATTTATGGACTCGCAAAAGGCTGGGACCAGCAACAATTGTCTTACCACCTGGCAATGATGTGTATCACTCTCTGTTTGATGGGTTTGGCTTACCTCAAGTTCGTCCTACCCAACACGATTATTGTCAAACATGGAATGAATAAATTTGTTCCAGAGCACCAAAAAGATTGGAAGGAATACAAGTGGTGATGGAATATGGCACGTGAATACGACCTCAAACCTGCTCCTTCTTTTGAAGATGCTATCGACATAGTGCCAACATCTTCGATTAATCGCCGCCAATTCTTGCGATATGGATTTAATACCGCCACAGGTGTTCTTGCTGCATCATTGGGTGTTCTTGGATTCGCATCTATTTTGTTACCACCTGGAGGTGGCACCGGGGGTGAACTCGGCGTCAAGTTCTGGGCAAAGGGCCGAGAAGACACCGCTTGGTATGGGGCAAAGCACGAGCAATTGATGACTCACCAAGACTTTGCCGATGAGGCTGCAAAATCAAACACGGAAACTTCTGGCGCTTCAGGAATTTGGAACGGCGTCCCAGTTGTTGTCACATATGTCGCCCATTCAAAATATGCTAATTCACCAGTATCGAATGGTAAGGCTCGATTCCAATTTGCTGAAGGAGTAGATGAAACTGGAAAAACAATTGGCCACTTTGAAGATTTGAGTGACGCAGACCCACGGCTCCTTCCATCTGACAACTTAGTTATGATATTCGGCCGATGCACACACTTGTGCTGTATTCCAGGTTGGCAATTGGTTTCTAATTCCTACACCGAGGATTCTTGGACTCCTGGCGGCGGTGATGACGGTGGTACCAAACTTTTCTGTATCTGTCACTCTTCTCGTTTCGACCCAACCGTTCTTGAAATGAATACTAATCGAAACCGTTCAAACGGTTCTACCTTCAAATATGCAGGAATTCGACGTTCCGGTGGACCTGCTCCCGTCGGACTTCCAATTATCCCAATTGAATTGAATGCTGCTGGTGTTATTGAAGGAATAACGGACTATCTTGATTGGTACACATATTGTGACTGAGGTGATTATGTATGACAATAATGTTTTGGGTTCTTTGGTTTTTCATCGCTTTTGTCGTTGTTCTTGTCGCACTAACACTTCGTCAAGAAAACAGCGATATGCCACGCAGAGAGATTCTGCGCGCTGTTGAATCAACAGGAAAAATGGGTTTTGCAGAACGCTTATTCTTATGGGTATTCTCGTGGCTTGATACTCGTTTCCGCCTTCAAGATTACTGGAATATGTCAAAGGGTGCCTATTACAACATGCATCGACAGATGCCTTTAACTCACGCAGAAAAATACAAACTTAGAATAATTTGGTATTGGTATCCATTGTATTGTTTAGGTGGAATCTCTTTCCTTTCATTCATCATCTTGGTGGTTACAGGGACCGTTCTAGGCATCTATTATGTTCCAGGTGGCGAAGGTGACCCTTCTCCTGCTTACGCAAGTATGCAATTCATTATGACTGAGCTTCCGTTTGGATACATTATTCGAGCTGTTCACCACTGGTGTACTCACTTCATGGTTGCAAGCGTTTTCCTTCACATGTGTCGTGTATATTTCACTGGTGCATATCGTAACCCTCGTGAACTCAACTGGCTTATCGGTGTAGCATTGATGGCATTGACCATTGTCTTTGGATATTCTGGCTACCTCTTGCCTTGGGATTCATTGGCCTACGGTGCTGCTGTCATTGGAATCAACCTAGCAAATTCAAGCCCACTAGTTGGGAAATATGTTGCAACTTTACTGTTTAGCGGTTCATCCCTAACAGCAAGGACTGTTACTCGTATGTACTTTATCCACGTCTTTATTCTTCCAGTTATTGTAACGGGTTTGATTATTATTCATTTATTCATTGTTTGGGTACAAGGTATTGCGGAGCCGCATTGAGATTCGGAGGGTGAAAAATGGGACTAATCGATAACTTCGGACGTGTGGCTTCCTCCTATATGGCAGAGAAGGAACAATTGCAATCAGTTCAAGGAAAGCGTACTCGCACTCGAACTGGACATGGTTTCTGGCCACATGAAGTTCTGCGTGACACAATACTGCTTTCTTTCATGACCGCAGTTCTTTTGTTCTATGCATGGTTAATCCCCCCTCCACTTCACGGTGCTGCTGACCCCTATGCACAAGCAGGGTTCGTGTTCCCGGATTGGTATGTATTATTCTCGTATGGATACTTGCGTTGGGGTGAATACCTTCCTCAATTCACAGTTCCAACAGGTTTCATTGGTGAGATCGTCGGTCAACCTGTATTCCCTTGGAACGCAGCATGGTGGGGAGCAGCACTCACTGGTATTCCAGTCAGTATTCTTGCACTCCCGCCATTCCTTGGTGGTCGTGAGCGACGTCCAGTTGAAGACCCTTGGTTTGCCTCAGCCGGTGCTGTTTATCTTGCCCACATTTGGTTCATATCTGTATTTTCGATTAATATTTTCTTAGAACTCTATGCGAAAAATCGTTCTGATTATTGTAAGTTGGATAGTCATGGTGATTTGTTATGTGGAGTTCGAGAACCTTGGGTGGCAGATGCATTCAATACAATACCGTGGATAATGACAGGTGTACTTGTTTGGATTTGTATTTATTTCCTCGCTAGAGGATTGATGGTAAAAGCATGGGGTGCTGGTTTCAAACCAAGTCATGCAAAGCAAATTCTCATTGGAACTCTGTTGATTTCAACCGCAGGTACTGTGGCCACATGGGACACGTATGATGATGGGTTCTGGGATCAAGGAGGATTGTTGACAATTAAGGGTTTGACCCACGACTACTACCCCGAATTAGAATCCATGCGCACACAACCAACTGATGTTCATGTTCATTCGACCAACGAATTCACTGATGAACGCGGGTGGAGTGATACCGAAATCGTACCAACCACTGCTTGGATGGATTGGGTTATTTATCAACCAGCTCGCTATATCATCATCGACTTTAATGATGCAAATGGTCATCAAGATGCTGCTAATGGAATCAACGCAGCAGCCGGAAATACATCATTCTACGGCGGAGAAGGTTGGGCTACAAGTGGTAGTTTTACTATCACTGAGGATGCAAATAATTTCCCAGAAGGCCATCATGAATCAATTGAGACTCTAACCACTGACTTAAGTTGCGAATACCGTTCATCTGAGCGGAAAATCAACGATATGTCGACTGCTGACATGGTTTCCTCCACCTTGATTGTTACCAATAGCAAGGGAGGGATTGTTTCATCTTTCGATAACTGTCTTGGTGATTCGGTCGAATTACCTGTTGGAACCTACGACTATACATACACTGTAACCGCTAGTGGTGCTCTTGCTCTAAACAATAGTATACAAACTGAAACATCCTTTGGAATTGCTTCTTTCCAACCCCTCTTAGTTTGGAATGAAGATGCACCTGCATCACTTGCTGGGACAACAGTTAATCTTTCGAATTCTGAAGAAATGGCTGCTGGAGGAACACAATTTGCTTCAATTGAAAACCCGACCTATCACACTAATCCAAAAGCACTTGATGCAAAACTCACCTATGCAATGTTCATTCCTTGTTTGACCTTCGGTGCGTTGGTATTCATCTTGCTTCGTTCGATGGGACGTGGCTATGAATTTGAAATGAACAAGTGCTATGGCTGCGACTTGTGTGACGATGCTTGTCCTGTTCGATTGTTTAACGCTGGAGATAAACTCAATATCATTTACAATTCATGGAATAATGAAGACGACGGAGTGCCATTATATTCTTGCCTCACATGTGGTGCTTGTACAAACGCTTGTCCTCAATTGGTAGATTACGATTCATACGTTGACATCCGCCGTTCACTTATCGTTGGCGGCCCACAAGCAGAAATTGCACACACCGTTCTTCAGGCTGTTCTTGCAGCTGAAGCGGAAGATTCAGCGAATGAGGATTTCGTTACCGCTGAAGATTATCCAATCACTTCAAACATCGGTTATTACCCAGGATGTGTCGACTACCTTGACCAAGAGATGGTCTTCTCTCATGTCAATGAAGGACAGATGAACCTTGGAGATGCTACAACATCTGCATTTACTTTATTCGATGAGATGAAAATGGATGTTTCCTATCTCGGTAGAGATTTCCTCAAATGCTGTGGCCACGACCAAAAGTGGCAAGGGCTAGATGAAGTGTTTGACAAACTCAAGGCTTACAATCAAAAGAAGATTGAACAATCGGGTATTGACACGCTTGTTTCGTCTTGTGCAGAATGTTTCAGGACCTTCGCTCGAGATTATGAGCTTGAAGGTGTAAAAGTCATGCACACAACTGAGTTCTTAATCGAAAATGGATTCGACATGAACCTCAAGGCTGAGGAAGAAACAACGGTCACCTATCACGACCCTTGCCGTCTTGGACGTCAAATGGGAATTTATGAGGAACCTCGAGAACTTATTGCTGGAGTTCAAGGTGTGGAAATCGTTGAGATGGAACACCATGGTGAAGATGCAATGTGCTGTGGCGTCTCAAGCATGATGTCATGCAATGAAAATGCACGTTCTCTTCGTGTTACACGTATGGAAGAAATTCGTGCTACTGGAGCAGACACAATGTTGACCTCATGCCCTAAATGTGTGTCACACTTCGAGTGCCTCAAATTCGAGGGCGATGAACGCTACGAAGATATTGAAATTCTAGATGTTGTTTCTTTCCTTGCTCGTCAAGTTGATGCAAAAAAGGCAAAGGCTGTATCAGACTCATCTCCAATCGTTAAAGTTGAAGTTTGAGTTTCTTTGACGGATAAAGTTTTATCATTTACTCCATTGTACAAGTTACATGGACTATGACCAAATGACTGTCTTGAAGCTAAAAACTCTGTGCAAAGAAAGGGGCCTTCGAGTCTCAGGCAACAAATCAGAAGTCGTCATTAGATTGATGGAATCTGATGAAGCTGCAAATCCTCAACCATCTCAACAAGTGTTCCAGCAACATGCACCTATGGGATATGCTGCACAGCAACCAATGGCAGGATATTATCCCCAGGGGCCCATCTATGTCAAGAAAGAAAGTGAACTTGCATCTGGCATCGGAATATGCATCATCCTGTATGGAATATTCCGACTATTTTGGGCTGTCATCTTTTCAGTTGGTGCTGGCGGTGGAATGGGGTGGGCACTCTCTCCAGTCGCTTTTCTCTTGGGCCTAGGATTTATTGTAGGTGGAGCCATTACCTATTCTGGTTACCGAAATGGAATATATTTCACACTTGGCATACTGTCTGTATCTGGATTTTTGAGTCTCATATTTCATGGAGATGAGGTTAACCCAGTATCTGTTGCTTGGGGAGATGCAATGTTGATGACTTCGATCATGTGTTCGATTGGTTGCATGATTATGGTAGCCCTACCGCTCATGATTTCAACACTCAAAAGTGGTTGGCCTGAACCAATAGAAAATCTTCTTGGAAGCAGTAGCGGCGACACTGGGAAAAAACAAGTGACATGTCAATCATGTCAAACTGCGTTACAAATCCCGGATGGTTACTCTGGCAGTATTGAATGCCCTTCGTGTAAATCACAGATGAAGGTTTGATTCAATCATTTTTAGGTGGTGATTGGCCATCATCCATACCTACGATTTCGTAGTTGGATGGGAATAATGCAATGAGAACTCCAAGAATCAAGGATGCAAGACCCCAACCAAACATCTGTCGAACGAATAGCATCTCAAGGGCTACAACCACTAGAATCAGTCCTCCAATATTGGATGTCCAAACGAGTGTTTTGAACGTCGAAAGAGAAACCCCTGGTGTTCCTTCCTTTCGATAAGGTCCGAATTCTCCACCGAAACGTTGGGCTGTATCTTGTTTTTCTTTTTTGGACATGGTTTCACCTCATTATCGGTCAATCATCGTAATGGCATCGGTTGGGCATGCCAATACACATAATCGGCACCCTGTGCAATCTGCTCGAAGAATTTTGGCTTTTTGATTTGATTCAACATTGATTAGAGGGCTGGCCATAGAAACTTTGTACATTTCTATTGCTTCATCATCACAGACAATGGTGCATTGGTCACAACCAATGCACAGGCGTTCCTCTACAAAAGCAACAGTTGTTTCGCCACCTTTGATGGAGGCACGTTGTTCACCTCGTAACCTGTTCAGCGAGGTCCGAATACGTACAGCCTCTTTTTCTCGACGCTTTCGCAACTCGTCGGAGGAGGTCATACAGTAGCCTCCACTGAGTCATTCCCTTCAAACTTGACGACAGCCATGTTTACCAATAAATCGCCTAAACAGTAGAAAGAACCAACCAATAATGGGGGATTCCAAGCTGTTAGTCCAGTCCATGGCACTTCACTGGCCCATGTCCAATTTGCGAGTGAGGTGCCCCATAATTCCATAGCTAAAGCCGCCCAAGCCATGGCGGAATACAATTTAGGCTGTGGACCCCATTTGGTAAATGCTAAAACTAGGACTAAGAGAAATACTGCGGAGGTATCTCCACCGGTCCAGGCACCATAGGCCACCAGAGGAACAAAGGGGCCAAGCAAAGGTAAGGCCCACGAATCTTTCATCTTCTCTGCACATATCCGTCCTAGATCAAAAAGGAAATAATGACCGGCTGGAACGAATAGTGGCATAAGGCCACGTTGATATTCATAGATTAGCCAAATTTCACTGAAGAATAATTCCATCGGTGTTGCAATAGCAATTACAGTTATCATTTCAATTCGCTGCTTTTTTGCACCGTTACGATAATACCAAGCAAAAAGCCCCCAACACCACAGATTAACCGGCAATTCGGCATATTCATCCGCAATCAATCCGTTGCAGGCTGTGGCAGAAAACCAGAGCCCAAGAGCGATGGTTGTAACATAGACCCATGCCCTGTGCATAGTCATGCGAGGAGGTTCTCCCCTTAGCAAGAACGGGTGTTAATCGTTGCCGTAAGAAAGGAACTCCTTCCCCATTGCCAGCATTGAAAGTTCTGCAACCAATGCATGCCAACCATGCGCGTGCTCTCCATATTGACCACCAGATTGCAAAAAAGATTCAAATTGAGCACTTGGTGAATTCAAATTATCTATGTCTGACTTCTTATGATTAATTCTATAGAACCATGAAGCGGCCTGCCCATCAACCAAATAAACTACTGGTTCAACTGGGGCTCCATCCTCGTTTTCTAAAATTGTGGGGATTCCTTCTTGAATGAGGAAATTATCAACATCTGCACCACCCTTTGAATACATCAACTTATTCATTTTCCGATTAGAGAGTTCTAATAATTCATCACCACTTCGAACAGTCATGATTCCAAGACCGTATGTTCCTCTATCGTTTTTGATGAATGCAACCGGTTCGCGTTGAATGCCAAGAGATTGATATTTGTCACGAAGACTGGTGAGAAATTCATCCACTTCTGCTGCAAGTTCAATCCGACATTCCTGTTTTTCTAGACATTTATGTTCCGAGACAAACCATTCAGGCATAAGATGCCAAGGGTCAATATCTAACATATGTGCGATTTCTTCAACATACTCAGCAAGAACCTCATAATGCTGGGACTTCCTTCTTCGATGCCATCCCATTGATGGCGGCGGGGAAACAATTTGATTCCCCAGACCTGCAACAAGACCATCGGTTAAGTCATTATTGAGTAAGATAAGGTCTGGTTGTTGGCCGTCGATTACTAAGACCTCCTCCCCTTTGTGCTCTTTTTTCCCTATTGGGTCCAACTTTAATGGCCCAGAAATACCGATAAGATGCCCTAAATCTTCGAAATCAACTGAACCAACTGTACATCTAAATCCAGCGAGTTGGAGAAGATTTTTCAAAGCGATAAGATTTTCGACATATCCTTTGTTCCGTGTATGAGATTCGGGATAAAGATGAACCCAAACGCAGTCTTCGAATTCTCGCAGGATATGTTTTTTGAGCAATTTTGCTAGAGAAGGTTTGTCTTCTGGTGAAATATTATTGAAACCTGCTGGAAAGTGGTTAGCATCGACAACGCCGATTTTCCATCCAGCATCTCGAATGTCCACACTCCCGTAAATTGGGATTGGCACTTCACTTCTCTTTCGAGACATCCAAGCAGTGATTTCAGAACGTTTACTTTCGAGTAGAACCGCATGTTCATGCACAAATGTCATCCAATCACCTCTTCAAGCAAATCCAATGTTGAACCAGTGGGTTTTTGCGCCCCCCGGTCCAAAATATGAACTGCTTCAAACAACCCTAATCCCAAGGCTATATCAGGCTGTGTTTTCAAAGCGCCTGCAAGCAGTGGATAACGCTGAATTATGGCATCGGTTTGTGGTTGGTATTCTGTGAGCAGATTTTCAATTAATCTGGGCGATGTTGCTCTCCCAGCAGGTAATTTTGGGCGGTGGACAATATTCTTGGGAAGCGCTGTAAGAGATGCGGCTGCTCGTAAAGCAGCCTTTTCATCGCCGTGAGAAGGAAGACGCCAATCCATTGGCAATCGATGACTTGCTTGGCGGTGGGCTGCTGAAAGAAAAGGCACTCGTACTTCCAAAGAATGTGCCATCGAATGACGGTCGACCAATCGTAGTTGGAAATTCGAAAGTTGCCCATGTTCAAGTTCGAATTGAAGGAATTCTTCGAGCGAACCGGTATGACTCTTTCCTGCATGACCTGTTGCATACCAATTCTCGCCCACGGGCAACATTTCGTTTTCGATTTTCCGAGCAAAGGGATGTGACATCGATGCTAATCTTGAATCGATTATTTCTCCATGACGTTTGAGATTTCGATACCGAGGGTAGCCAGCATGTAATTCATCAGCACCTTGACCACATAGACCAACTGTCACATGTTGGGACATCTTCTGAAAGAGTGGTTGGAAAAATAGTACTGTGACATCAAGGTCCTCACCATGCCAAGACAAATTTGGAAGGAGTGTCTCAAAAGAATCCGCTTCAAGTAGATGCTTATGGTGCTTTAAATCAAACTTCGAGGCGACTTCTTCAGCAGCAATCCAATCCGGATTATCTTCACTTTCTGCAACCGTCCAACATGCTGGAACAGGCTGCTGTGCTCTTTCTGCTGCTTCATGTGCCACCGCAGCTACTAATGAGGAATCAAGTCCTCCCGAAAGTACGATTCCAACAGGAACTTCTGACATCAACCGTTCTGAAACACCTTCGACGAAGGTTTCCAAAAGACACTCAGCATCTGATTCGGGATTCCAATTCATCGAAGGCTTTACGCGCTGCTGTTCAATGGTAGCAACATCGACTAGTTGTGCGACTCCTTCGGAATCAATTGACCAAATTTCAACGGTCCCTGGTCGTATTTGCGTGACCTCTTTGAGCAAGGTCGTCCCATCAAGAGTATATTCCCAAGCAAGGCGAGCAACTAGGGCTTCTTGGTTGATTTCGGGTACATGTCCCTCATGGGCAGAAAGCGCCTTACTTTCACTGGCAAAAAGAAGTGAACCATCGACTGAGGTTCGTACAAGTGGCTTGATCCCTAAAGGGTCTCGGGCTAGAAGGAGATGTTTTGTTTCTGCATCCCAAAGAGCAAATGCATACATACCATTCAATTGTGCTATCCATTCTGCATGTTGTCGAGCAGTTAACACCCCGGGACTTTTTGACTTCGAAGCATGATGTAAGGCAAGGATAACCTCAGAGTCACCTTTAGTTTTCCAAGCAAATGAGCGATTCTGAGATCTAATCTCGCGGTAATTATAGATCTCACAGTTTGCCACTAGTACTTCATTCTCGATACCGAAGAGTGGTTGGTTGCTACCAGCAATATCTACAATGGCTAATCGGGTGTGGCCAATAGAAATATGATCATCAGTCCAAATTGCATTTCCATTGGGCCCTCGATGAGCAAGAAGGGCATTCATCCGATGGACAACAGATGGGTCTGGGCCTCCCAACATCCCATCAATGCCACACATAAGTCAACCAAAACGGCGACCTTCTTCAAGTATCCCTTAGAAATCAAAGGCCCCAAAGCGGGTATTTGACCATCGAGATGGCAAGGAAAATAATCGAAAGAGAAAACACAACGAAATAGGCGATTTGTGGTGGTTCTGAATCCTTGGTCTCTTCACTCATGGCTATCCCTAATCCTTGCGAATGCTACTCATCATTTGAATATATTGAGTCATCCTCTACAAATAATTTTGATTACATCAGTAGAAGGAACGGTTCAAACAACAAAATCATTCCAAGTGGAATCAAAACCATTGTCGCATTATCATCGATATAACGAAGACGTGGCCATTCTGCTGCTACACATAATGGAGCAAAGAAGAATGCCATCCAAAATGGTGTGCCAAACCAATTCCAACATGCGAGCCAAACCGCGAATAAGAATGCCGTCGAGTAAAGAATAACCTCGCGAGAGTTCATTCCTCGACGCCTCATTTCACCAAGAAAAGGATCGCCAAAGGACAATGAAAGAATAATTGGCCATGCATAGGCTTCAATTGGCGCCAACAGGAACACCGTTCCAATTCCAAATGCACTCCAACCCAAAGCAGATATCTGTTCAGCCTCGTATTCTCTTTGACCAAAAATAGTGATGCCATATTTGAGACGGATTCCTTCCACAATTAACAGTGAAAATACCAGCGATGATACAAATTGCGGTAGTGTCAAACCCAGCCAATCAGAAACAACTATGCCATGTTCAAAATATACCCAAGGAAGAAACGCCATGCTCACATGGATTAAGCGACGGAAAATATGACCCTTCATGCCTCCGACTGATAATTCCACAGGGTTTGTTAGTTCGACTTGTTCACTCATCGCAGCCACCACTGATAACCTGCAACGCTTCGTCTAAGAGAATTGAACCCTTCGCCAATTTTTCGAGTAATTCTTCGAGTTGTGGCGATTCAAGGATTTTTCGCTCATGGTGAGACAAGAGTCTCTCTCGCCACCGTGCCCGCTGTGAACGCCCTGAAGAAGAAAGCGCAAGGAGCAATTCGGCTGCCTCTAAAATACCAGTATTTTCGACTGCTGAAGTCAACAGAACCGGTGGCGCATTACCGACTCCCAATTCAAACGACTCCCGAATCTCATCAGCATGAAGTTCCGCACCAGGCAAATCCGATTTATTGACTAATACTGCATCGGCTAATTCAAGCAAACCTGCTTTTTCGGCTTGAATTCCATCTCCGCGTGCTGGGCCTTCTACGACGACTATACGGTCTGCAATTGCTGCACATCTAACCTCGGATTGTCCAGCCCCTACCGTTTCTATGATTACCCGTTGCCAGCCGAGTGCCAAAAGAAGTTTGGTCATGTCTTCAACTATAAACGGAACACTCCCTGATGCTTTTCGAGTGGCAACTGAGCGCAGATAAATCAAATCATTCAATTCAACATCATCGACCACAGTCATTCGAACACGATCGCCAAGTAGAGCACCCCCTGTTCGTGGCGAAGTGGGGTCAACGGCCAATACTGCAACACGAACCCCTTTTTTTGCCCACTGACGGAGTAATCCATCGAGTAGACAAGATTTACCAACTCCCGGTGCACCAGTAATCGCAAGGGTTTGCCAGTGTCCTTTGCCAGAATTTGATGGCCCCCCAATAATCTCAATAGCATCATTGATGTGTAGTGTACCGTTTTCAAGTGCACTCAGTATTCGTGCAAGTGAACGACGGTCGCCTAGTTTGGCTTGCTCAAGAAACTCAGAAGTCATGCCATCAACTCATGCTGAGGAGGGCCAATGCCAATCACTCTCTTGACCAACCCCGCAATTTTCTAGCCGAGTGACATGTTCTATAAATTCTAAAATCTCAGAAGAGGGGGTGCCAGGGCCAAAGATTGCACGGATTCCGCAAGCATAGAGTGGTTCTCTCTCTCCGGGAGGAATAATTCCTCCGCCAAAAACAATGACGTCATTCAAACCCTGTTGTTTGAGAAGTTCACAAACCCGAGGGAAGAGGTGTTCATGGGCTCCTGAAAGAGATGAAAGTCCAAGAAAACGCGCATCCTCATCTCGAACAGTGTCGACGATTTGTTGAGCACTTCGTCGCAAACCAGTGTAAATAACTTCATTTCCAGCATCACGTAATGCTCGAGCAACGACTTTAGCGCCTCTATCATGTCCATCAAGACCAGGTTTGGCCACAACGATACGCAACGGTTCGCTCATGGTTGTTGGAGGCATACCCTCCCTATCAAAACACCCCTTTAACACTGGATTCCATCGTTCTTTCCTCAATCCCAAGACAGTTCATACCCAGGAGCATTTTTCAAACAGATAGGTGGCTGCGTTCATCGGCCCAATCGAAAAGTGTCTGTAAAATCGGGCTGAGAGATTTTGCATCTTCAGTAATTGAATATTCAAATGCATGTCTAGAGTTTGTTGGTTGTGTTCGAGAAACAAGGCCATGTAGTTCAAGTTCGTTCAACCGTCGAGCAATGGTGGTCGAAGATGAATCAACTAATTTCTTCAACTCCGAAAATCGTGCTGGAATCATTTTTCTGTCTAAAACCATCAATATGTGCAATGACTTTGATTTGGTCAAGAGCGAAAGCAATTCATCTACTCGGGCATAGGTAGGGTTGCACCTTTGTTCCATATTTTCTACTCTTGGTCGGCTGTATTTGTTTTTTCCTGTAACAAAACTGTTACAAAGAGAATAATAAAATCCCACGCTTAGCGTTAGTTGTGCGGAGTAAAGCCTTTCTTCTTGTTTTGATGCTTTGTCTCAGCACCTCGACTGGCTTTTTCTTTGATTCCAGTCATGAATCGAATCTTTCCGACGCCGATGAAAGATCTCAAAGTGATTCAAAATCCTCTACTGATACATCAAGTTGGGTTGTATCTCCATCGAATGGCTGGACGACAGGCGGTGAAGAAATTACCATCACCGGAAGTGGTTTTTCTGACCTCGCCTTCTCCAACATTACCGACGATGGAATCAACCACCAATGGGTAGAGACAACCATGGACTACACTGATGAAGCCGGTCGATTCAACTCGATTGTCATGGATTCAAATGGCCACATCCACGTTGTCCATATCAACGGTGGAAATTACCAGATTAGGCACAGTGTCTATGATGGAACATCTTGGAATTCAGTGAAAATCAAAGATTGTGGACAAACGTACTGCTGGGACGTTCACATGGTCATTGATGATAACGATGAACTTCACGCGGCGTACACAACATACACCCAATGGGCTGAAAGGCTTGTTTACATGCACTATGACGGAACAAACTGGACTAGCGAAGAAGTCTCTTCAAACGCCTTGTTTGGCCCGATAGGCATCGCCGTCGATTCTAACAATCATCCACATATTTCCTATGCTGGGGGGGGGGAATTTTGCGGTGATGGCCTCCGCATTGCCTCATATGATGGGTCCAGTTGGGCGTACGATATCGTTGAAGCAGGTGACAACCGTGGTTGTGAGTCTGCCATTGTAATTGATGAAAGTGATAATATTTACATCGCCTACCAAAACCGTGACAACTCGAAATTAAAAATCGCAACGGACAAAAGCGGTTCATGGGACGCATACAATGTTGATTCAGGAACATCCCCGAGCAATTTGTATCCAGGGTACATGACATCGATGGCCATGGACCAACAAGGACAATTTCATATCGCCCATTTCGATGATAAAGAGGATGATTTACGATACTCAACAGGAGCCCCGAATGGCCAATGGACGACCACTATCGTTGAATCTGCAGGACACACAGGTCGTGACCCATCAATAGCGATCGACATGGCAGGCAATCCTCATATCGCCTACAACACTTGGAGTGGATGGAATTTGAATCATGCAACAATCGACCCATTAACCTCCAATTGGACAGTTAGTACGATTTCGAACAGTGGTGATGTTGGCAAAGGTAATTCACTTCTAATCGACCAACAAGGTATCATGCACGTCGCCTTTAGCGATGAGACTGCTGATGTCTTGAAGTACGCTACAAAATCAACTGGCTTGATTCAAACCGAAGAAATTTCAGTTCAATTTGGCCAATACGGCTCCGTGACTGCAACGGTTGTGAACGACACGACCATAGTCGTGACAACACCAATGGCAGGGCAAACTGCAGATACAGTTGATATCACGGTGGTGGATAAAGATGGAACTCCTCATACGCTTCTGGCTGCTTTTACATTCATTTCTCCTGATGATGTTGATATGGATGGCGTGCTTAACGTCAATGATGGTTGTCCAAATGTCGCTGGGACTTCAACTCAAGATGTGAGTGGTTGCCCTGATGCAGATGGCGATGGATACAGCGACGCAGGTGATGCATACCCGAATGATGCTACTGATTGGATGGACAGCGATGGTGATGGTGTAGGTGACAACGCAGATGCCTTCCCGAACGACGCCAGTGAAACCCTTGACAGCGATGGTGATGGGGTTGGCGACAACGCTGATGCTTTCCCAAGCAACCCCAGTGAAACCCTTGATTCAGACGCAGATGGCGTCGGTGATAACGCCGATGCTTTCCCTCTGGATGCAAACGAAACACTCGATTCAGACGGTGATGGTGTTGGCGATAATGCTGATGCATTTCCGAACAATGCCAGTGAAACGATGGATACCGATGGCGATGGAATCGGAGACAACAGCGACCCAAACCCCACTCAACACAGCGATGATGACAGCGATGGTGATTCAGTAGCCAATATCGATGATGCCTTCCCGAATGATGCAACGCAATGGCTTGATTCAGATGGCGATGGTTATGGTGATAACGCAACGGGCAACAACCCTGATGCTTTCGTGAATCTCTCTACGCAATGGTCCGATACCGATGGTGACGGCTACGGCGATAATTGGGCCACTCCGTCATGGAACTCAACTCGTTTGTTCATATGGCCCGGGGAATTTGTCGATGGAGCTGTCCTCGCTGATCATTGCCCAACTGAAGCTGGTAATTCCACAGTCGACGGTTACTTCGGTTGCCTCGACATCGATGGGGATGGCATTGCAGACATTTACGATGACGACGTCGGTAATGATTCTGAGACCTCTTCCAACGAAACAAATCAAACAGGACCCATGGATTCTGACAACGACGGTGTCGATGACCTGTACGACGTTTGCCCGGAAACGGTGGCCTTTGGCATTGTCGATGTTGATGGATGCCTGATTGATGAAGACGGCGACGGAATTGATGACTTCAAAGACGATTGCCTTGGAACAGCGTCTGGAGCCACAATTGACGCCAATGGTTGCGCAGTGACTGTTGATGAATCGAGAAGTTTCTTCGAATCATTGAGTTCAGGCGACCGAGATGCGGTTGTCCAAACCTTTGGTGTCGGAGCCATCATCGTCGCTCTGTTTGCTTTCCTTCAGACAAACATGGTAGCTGCATTGCTGCCTGAATCGATTCGCTGGATTCGAGTCTTCCGTACGGGTTCCAAACTCATCGCTGAGGAAATACGAGAATTGGAGTACCTCAAATCCCTTGTTCAAACCTATTATCAGGACCCTGAGGTGCTGCGTGATGAACTGTATCAGATGAAATCCGAACTGACCGCTCGTTACACAAACAGCGAGATTAAGAAAGTTACCTTGGAGAAAATCAACACCCTCATTACGGATTTACTCGCAATGGAACCATCGGATGTAAGCCGCGTCGCTCACAACGATGCCTACTTTGGCCTAGGAGGCTCTCTCGACACAGCCGCACGGGCGGAATACATGTCGCAAGACGTGTTGATGCGAGACCACACATTGAGCCAACTACCCGATTCTCTTGAAAGTCAAACCATACCCGTCTCTCCACCGAAGGAAATGAAAGGTGCTGTTCGTGAATCAGATGGCTATGAATACCTCGAGTATCCTTCTGGAAGCGGTGCGTGGTACTACCGTAATCGCTCGACACATGAGTGGCAGTCTTGGACTCAATAACGAACGATTCTTCATGCTATATGCAGATAGTAACCCAGAAACAGTGTTTGCTTCATAATAGGGGATGAACACACTTATGCACGCGAGAAGATTCACATCATTTCTCTTTTCAAACGGAAATGTACATATTGAATTCAAAGGTCTTTAGACCAAACCTTACCACTCCACAGAGAGGCAACGCATAAGGGCGGGTTTTACATAGACCCACATGGGAAGCCTATGGCATCGACTGAGGAAAGACTCCAAGATTTACGAAATCGTAAATCACGCAGCGAAATGGGCGGAGGACAAGAGCGCATTGACAGGCAGCATAACAAAGGGAAAATGACCGCCCGTGAACGCATTGATGTCTTGCTCGATGAGGGCTCATTCCAAGAAATCGATGCATTAGTAGAACACCGTTGCCGTGATTTTGGCATGGACAAAGACATCATTCCAGGAGATGGAGTGGTCACAGGCCACGGTTCGATCAATGGCCGACAAGTGTTCACCTTTGCTCAAGACTTCACTGCTTACGGCGGCTCACTCGGAGAAATGCATGGCCTCAAAATCTGTAAAGTTCTAGACATGGCACTCAAAACAGGCCGTCCCGTCATCGGTTTGAACGATTCAGGCGGTGCTCGAATACAAGAGGGGGTTGCATCTCTGGGAAGTTATGCAGAAATATTCTTCCGAAATGTTCGCGCTTCAGGCGTCGTTCCACAAATTTCAGTCATCATGGGCCCTTGTGCGGGTGGAGCGGTGTATTCTCCAGCAATTACAGATTTCGTAATTATGGTTGAACAATCATCGTATATGTTCATCACCGGACCTGAAGTTATCAAAACAGTGACCAATGAAGAAGTAAACTTCGAAGATTTGGGCGGTGCATCTACTCACGGTACAAAATCTGGTGTGTCTCACTTCTCTGCTCCTGATGATGAATCGGCGATTCAATTGGCTCGAGACCTCTGTGACATGCTCCCTCAAAACAACCTTGAACGCCCACCTGATAAGAAAACGAGTGACCCAATCGACCGTTCATGTGATGCTCTCGACACCATCATGCCCGACCAAGCGACCAAAGCATACGATGTCGTTGATGTCATTTCAGAAATTCTCGATGATGGTGCGTTCCTTGAAGTTCAATCCGATTGGGCACAAAACATCGTTGTCGGATTTGGCCATCTTGGCAGTCATACCGTCGGAGTTGTTGCAAATCAGCCGAAAGTCTTGGCTGGATGTCTCGACATTGATGCGAGTGACAAAGCAGCGCGTTTTGTCCGGTTCTGTGATGCGTTCAATATTCCAATCATTACGCTTGAAGATGTGCCAGGATTCCTACCAGGTACCAGCCAAGAATGGGGTGGTATAATTCGCCACGGAGCTAAACTCCTCTATGCATATGCTGAAGCAACGGTACCTAAACTCACCGTGATTCTCCGTAAAGCCTACGGTGGCGCCTATGATGTTATGTCTTCAAAACATATTCGTGGAGATTACAATGTAGCATGGCCAACCGGTGAACTGGCGGTCATGGGAGCAGACGGAGCGGTAGAAATTATTCACCGAAAGCGAATTTCAACTTCTCGTAATTCAGAGCAAGAACGGCAAAGGCTGACTGAAGATTTCAACGAAAAATTTGCCAACCCCTATACGGCTGCTGCTTTGGGCTATCTAGATGACGTCATCGAACCAAATCAAACTCGAAGCAAACTTTGCCGTGCTTTGGAAATGTTGTTGGATAAAGAAGAATTACGCCCTGCTCGAAAGCATGGAAATATCCCACTATGAGGCGATTGTATGGCAAGTCACGATGAAGAAACACTTCGAATGGCTGCACTTGCAGCTGTGTTATCGATGCTTGCACAAAATGGAGATGACGCTAGTCAAATTGCCCGAAATCCTGGTCTGCCATGGTCACAAGACCATCGAAGAATGAACATGGGACTCTCCTCACTTATGCAGAAACGAACCAGCCGCTCACCTTGGAAGTGATTTTATGACTGAAACTCGAAAAGTAATAGTTAATGGAATTGAGTTTGAAGTTCTTCTTGATGGAGAGGGCACCTCGTGGTCTGCTACTGTCGAAGGTCAAACGTTTGAGATCGAAATACCGGATGCCGCACCTGTGGCTAAAAAGAAAAGAAGTGGTAGCGGAAAGAAGAAAAAGTCTGGTACTGTTTCGGCAAATATCCCTGGCAAAGTCGTTACTGTAGAAGTCAAAGCAGGTGATGAAGTGGTTGAAGGTCAAGTCATCTTGATTCTCGAAGCAATGAAAATGCAAAACGAAATACAGGCACCCGTATCAGGTACTGTCACTTCAGTGAATTGTGAAGAAGGTCAAGCAATTGAGGCAAATATCCCCCTAGTAATCATTGAACCGGCCCCCGAAGCAGAATGATTTTTTGGGTAAAAAGAGGGGTTTCATCCACTGTTTAATACGACCATTAAAGACCTGTCAGCATTTGTGGGTATCATGGGCGGCTCTGCAGTGTGTGATTTCCCGGGATGTGGTGAAGAAGGTGCCATTGTTTCTCGGCTTTCGCCAGAGGGTTTCCTTGTCGCCACTGGTAAGAAAGCCTACTCATTTAGAGAGGCTTATCGTCGCTTCCACTATTGTGGTAATCATCATGATGAATTGATGGGCGGCGTTTGGTCTAGAGTACGCAAGCCTGAAGACAAAAAAGATGGCCATGTCGCACCTACTGCGATTTGAAAATAGTATCCATCTAATTGACGCAAAATACATGAATATGATAAAGTGGTTGCTACTGCCTTGTTCATGCGTGATAACGTCTCACCCGTCGCATCTGCGAAATTCAGACCAATATTTGTTGCATTTTTAATGCTAATTAGTTCCTTGACACTTTTTGCCAGCCCTGTTCAAGCGGTTGGACCAAATCAAAATGATATGGGTTCTGGGGGAGATTCTTCAGACAATACAACCAATGCTGTAAATTACATTTTTACTGGGCACTTATCTGGGACTGGAGAATTGGATTATAACGATGACCATGATTGGTTGAGAGTCAGCTTGAGTTCAAATCAAGGTGTGACTATGAGGCTATCATTCAATTCAACTACCACACTAGCCAATGGAACTACTCTCGTCAATGATTTTGATTTGGCTTTGTATGATAACACAAGTCAGAATCTAATTTCAAGTAGTTGGCAAAGTAATCCGGAAATAGTTACTACAAATGGGTCATCTGTTTCGCATAATGGGTTAGTTTACCTAGATATTAGTAGATATTCTGGTGTTGGCGGTTGGAGTTTGGATATTTGGAAGTTCACTGTTAGTTCAGGAAATGGAACGGGCGGAAATGGAACTACTCCACCGTCAAATTGTGCTGGCACAGGAACATTGGTCTCAGATATTCTTGAACCAAACGACACCACAGGAACTGCGACACAATCTTCGATGTTGCCGCTATCTTGCACTGGTCTATCGATCCACACTTCTACCGACCTCGATTATTTTGAAATCGATATGATCTCTGGCGTCACCTATTATGCAAATATCACCTTTAACGGATTAAATGGCGATATTGATACCAATTGGAATACTGCCGGTGGAAATTATCTTTCTAGTTCGGGTTCAACAGGTAGTATAGAATCAATGACTGTCACTGCAACTTCCAATCAAACCACACATTTGCAGGTATATGGATACATGGGGGCCACCAATGTATATGATATCTCAGTAACTACAAATTTACCAGGTGGTGGACAAAGTTTTGAATCGGTATTTGTTACAATGAATAATTTGACTCATTCCACTCTCGAATTCAGCGGATTAACTGTTGGAACTTCTTATCTCTACAACTCTTCATCTGTTCAGTATTTCATGAATGGAACAGAACTTTGGTCAGCACCAAATAATGGGTCATTGAATTCTACTGCAACAACAATGATGGTTAACACTACGTTATCAGGCCCAATTATGGAAGAATCGGAATACTGTAGCGTTTCAATATTGAAGGATTCTATTGGAGCAATGCTCAGTGAAGATGCAGATTGTATCTATATTGAACTGCTTGAAACCTATACGACGTCCTCGACAACAGGTGAAATCTATGCGACCAATCTTACTGCGAATACCGACTATTCGCTCTGGTGGTTTGTATACGATACAAACGAATTCGATATTAGTATCACCTCTTCAATGGACATTGACATGGCTCTAACTGCATCCATTATCGACCAAGACAATGTTTCTTTTACTGCATCAACACTTGGCACAGAATATTGGCCAATTACTTGGAATGGACCTACTACGCTGGATGAACATGGATTTATTGGAATTCTCTCCTACAATAATACTGCCATTAATCTCACATCTGGTGAGGGTTTTGTCGGCGTACATGATGATTATTTCATGCCACAACTCCCTACCATGTTGATTGATTCTTATTCGACCAGTTCAACTGCGGCTACCAACAATGTGATGGTTAGAGGTAGCGACCTGGTCACTGGTGACCAATACAAATACCAAATATTAGTCACTGATGCTGCTGGTGCATCAATGGCATCTTCTGCTCTCACTAACTTTACGGCGACTGCACAAAACATGAGTATGCCAACATATACCTACTCCACTCCAAACATGAGTGGAATTTACTGTGTCGAGGTGAATCTATATTCAGATGTGAGTGTTCAATTGATTGGTGATAGCGATTGTTTCTCGTTAACAATCGATGATGATAATGATGGAGTTGCCAATGAATATGACCTTTGTGCCAACACAACAGCAGGTGCATCAGTCGACCAAAATGGCTGTGAATTATCCCAGAGAGACTCTGATGGTGACGGTTACAATGACCTCATCGATGCTTTCCCTAACGATAGTAGTCAATACTCCGACATGGATGGAGATGGATATGGAGACGACCCTACTGGCAATTCCCCTGATGCATTCCCACTTGACAGTTCTCAATGGGCTGACCAAGATGGTGATGGATATGGTGACAATCCTAATGGCAATGCATCCGACGCTTTCCCATTTGATTCAACACAATGGGCTGACCAAGATGGTGATGGATATGGTGACAATGCCGCTGGAAACAACCCGGATGAATTCCCAGCAGACTCCACGCAATGGAAGGATTCAGATGGCGATGGATACGGCGACAATCCAACAGGAACAAATGGCGATGCATTCTCTAACGATTCAACACAATGGGCTGACCAAGATGGTGATGGATATGGTGACAACCCCGCCGGAACAACACCAGATGAATTCCCTGCGGATTCAACACAATGGACTGATACTGATGGGGATGGTTATGGAGATAATCCAAATGGAAACAATGGCGATGCTTTCCCAACCGATCCAACACAATGGGATGACCAAGATGGTGACGGATATGGAGATAATCAAGCTGGAAACGACCCAGATGCCTTCCCAATGGATGGAACCCAATGGGAAGACTCCGATGGCGATGGATACGGCGATAATCAAAATGGAAACAATGCAGACAGATTCCCTGATGAAGTAACTCAATGGTTTGATGATGATGGAGATGGATATGGGGACAATGCGAACGGTGACACTCCAGACCACTGTCTCAACACTCCTGCTGGTCAAACAGTTGATTCAATGGGCTGTTCTGAACAACAGAAAGACGATGACCTCGATGGTGTGACCAATGACCTTGATGCATGCCCATCTACACCTGCTGGTGAAACGGTTGATCCTACAGGATGTTCTGGTTCACAAGAGGATGGAGATAACGATGGGGTCATGGATGCATTTGATGCTTGTCCTATGACACCACTCGGTTCTACTGTAGATGCAGCTGGATGTGCTGACATGCAAAACGATACAGACGGCGATGGCATTAATGACCAAATCGATGATTGCCCAAATACCGCACCTGGAACTCTGGTCAATGGCGTGGGCTGTTCATCTGCTCAACGAGATTCTGATGGTGACGAAATCAACGACATGGATGATTTGTGCCCAATGACGGCCCTTGAAGATGAAGTCGACCAAGATGGATGTTCAGATGCTCAAAGTGATGATGATAATGACGCCATTATGAACGATGATGATGATTGCCCTGATACGGAAATTGGCTTGATAACCAATGCATTTGGATGTGCTAAAAATCAATTAGACGATGATTCTGATATGATTGACAACACCATTGATACATGTCCTGCAACACCTGTGGGTGAGCAAGTGAACAACTTTGGATGTGCGGACTCTCAATTAGATTCCGACAATGATAACGTTGGAAATCACAAAGATTTGTGCCCTGATACCGATGAATCGCATGGAGTCGACCTTGATGGATGCTCCGAATATCAAAAGGATGATGATGAAGATGGCGTGAAAAATATCGATGATATTTGTCCCCGCTCCCCTACTGATTCCATAGTATTCGATGACGGCTGTGCTTTGTCTCAAATGGATACCGATCAAGATGGTGTTAATGATGAAGAAGATGATTTCCCATTGGACCGTAATGAGACCACCGATACCGATGGAGATGGTGTTTCAGACAAGTACGATTACTATCCAAATGATGCTGCTCGTTCTGAGCAAGTTGCTGAAAGTGGTGGAAACGGTTTGATTTACGCAATTATTGCCATCTTAGTAATTGGCGGTCTTGCGGCCCTACTGGTTATTCGAAAGAACCAAGAATTGCCTGCGGAGACTTCTCCATTTGCGGCCCAGAATTTTGCTGACTCTGCTACAGAGGCAAATATGGGTCTCGACTCAAGTAAAGAATTGCCAGCCATCGAAGAATCTACTCAACAATGGGAAGAAAATGGTGTGAATTGGTCCAGAGCAGCCGATGGTACTTTGTCATATTATGACGTGGCATCTGGCGCTTGGGTTCCTTACCAAGGATGAAGAGAAGACTCTTCAATGTCGAGTCACTCGAATGAGTGATGCAACGACGAGTTCTCCTCATGAGACATGCAAAGAGCAGTCGCGACGATGCATCACTATCGGACCACCAAAGGCCACTCAATGCCAGAGGACTCAAAGATGCGTCCAAAATGGCACGTGTATTGCAAAAATTAAATTTGATTCCTAGTCGAGTATTGGTAAGTGATTCAAAACGAACCTTGGAAACATTAGATGGCATCAAATCAATACTTGGAGAACTTCCAACCCAAGCGATGAATAATCTCTATCTTGCTTCTGCAAATACCCTATTGGAATGCATGGATGAGACGGCTGAGGGAGAAACTATGCTAATTATTTCGCATAATCCAGGAACTGAACTTGTCATGTATGAGGTTACAGGGGAATATCATAGCATGCCAACAACTGCATGTGCATTACTCATTGGTCACGAAAATACATGGCATTGCCAACAGGTACTTCGTCCAAAAGATTTGTCTCATTTATGTGAATAAATCAAACAACACCGTGAGCCATCATAGCCTCAGCGATTTTCAAGAAAGCAGCAACATTTGCTCCAAAGACATAATCGCCTGGGCGACCATACTTTTCAGCAGTTTCAGATGCGCTCTTGTGAATGTTTACCATGATGTTGTCGAGTTTTGCATCGACTTCTTCGCGTGTCCATCCATAGCGTAGAGAGTTCTGTGACATCTCAAGACCAGATGTTGCAACACCGCCAGCATTGCTTGCTTTACCGGGGGCAAACATAACTCCACTCTTTTGGAACACTTCAACAGCCTCAGGTGTGCAAGGCATGTTTGCGCCTTCTGCAACTGCAATGACTTTGTTATCAACCAGCATTTGTGCTTCATTGCCGTTGATTTCATTTTGTGTAGCACATGGAAGTGCAACATCGACGTTAACTCCCCAAAGACCGTTTGAAGACGGTTCAGGTGCTGAAGCAGTAAATGTAGCACTGCTGAATTCAGCAGCATATTCAGAAATTCGTCCACGGCGGTTGTTCTTTAGATCCATAATCCAAGCCAACTTTTCTCGGTCAATTCCATCAACATCGTGAATGAAGCCACTTGAATCCGACATGGTCACAGGTTTGCCACCGAGGTCGAGGACTTTTTCACAGGCAAACTGTGCAACGTTACCTGAACCAGAAAGTGAAACTGTGGCTCCTTCGAAGGATTTTCCTTTTGCTGCAAGCATTTCACGAGCAAAGTAAACCAAACCGTATCCTGTCGCTTCTGGGCGAATCAAAGAGCCACCGTAAGAGCGACCTTTTCCAGTTAATACTCCTGCTTGGAATTCATTTCGGAGTTTTTTATACATTCCAAACATGTAACCGATTTCACGCCCCCCTACACCAATATCTCCGGCAGGAACGTCGCAATTATGGCCAATGTGTCGCCAAAGTTCCATCATAAATGATTGACAAAAGCGCATGACCTCTTCATCGCTTTTTCCTTTTGGATTGAAATCAGAACCTCCTTTGCCACCACCCATAGGGAGGCCGGTCAAAGAATTCTTGAAAATTTGTTCAA
>ENA-OREN01000831-OREN01000831.1-marine-metagenome-genome-assembly--contig:-NODE-831-length-40961-cov-7.548307_pt1 | contig 40961 bp, 33 predicted proteins | sample MGYA00248624_ERZ508555 | MGnify/ENA primary metagenome ERZ508555 (study PRJEB26222, sample SAMN06267773) | marine metagenome | isolation source: Saanich Inlet, British Columbia, Canada | place... | reverse complement strand
GCTGCTTTTTTATGATCATTGTAAGGAATCAATAATCCATTATTCCCGTTATCTAAAATTTCAATTGCACCACCCAAATTAGTAGCCACAGATGGCAAATCATTATGTAATGACTCAAACAATACTGTTGGAAGTGGATCTGGTGAAATAGCAGGGTGAATAAATAAATCTGATTGTTTTAAAATACTCGAAACATCCTCTCTAAAGCCTAAAAATTTAATTTGATTTTCTAATCCTAGATCTTTAACTTTTTGTTTCACACTTTTTTCATAAGAAGCATAACTAGAAAGCGTGTCACCTACTATTAAAAATTTGAATTTAGTAGACTTTTTAATAAGCTCATTTGCAATGTCAATTAAATACCCATGGCCCTTATAGGGAATTAACCTGGCCACACTAGTGATCACAAAATCATCTTGATTTCTCTCTAGTTTAATTAAAGAATCTGTTTTGCTGAAAATAATCCCATTATAAATTCTTTCAATTTTTTTGGCATCAATATATTTAAGCCAGTGTTTTTTAACGCTATTTGAAACTGTTAAAATTTTACTGGAATATCTATTAATTATTTTTCCACTTAAAAATTCGTAAAGTTTGTTGCCTGAAGGAATTTCATGAATATGAAATATACTAGGAACACCATTTTTTTTAGCGGCAATTCCTCCACAAAGAATAGTGGATGTGTTGGTGTAAACTAAATCTATTGAATGGTCTTTAATATAATTTGATAAAAATTTTATTGCTTTTATATTAGCAACTAACCTATTGATAAGTCCAAAGGGGTTTAAATACTTTTTTCTAAGAACTCCTAAACTATAATAAGAAACGTGAGCATTTTGGCTAATCAAATTGTCAAGTGGTCCCTTTGACGGTAAAACAATATGAATTTCATATTCACTATTTTTTAATATTTGAATAATTTGTAAAAAAATTTTACTAGCTCCATATAAATCATTAGAACTATGAAGAATTAATATTTTTTTATTTTTCATTTCATTCAATTATCATATTCTCAAATCCTTTAATAAAATTCTTTCTACTAAATTTATTTAATTGATTCTTACCTTTCTTTATTAGCTCTTCTCGCAAATCTTTGGAATCAATTAAAGTTTGGATTTTTTCAGAAAGCGAAATAAAGTTTCCTTTATTAAAATAACTAACTGATTCATTCGCAATTTCTCTAAAAACAGGAATATCAGAGCATATTATTGGTAAAGAGTATGAAAAAGCTTCAATAATCGGGATTCCAAACCCCTCATCAACAGATGGAAAAACATACATCAAAGCATTTTTATAATACTGAGAGGCTTCTTCTTTAGTTATGTAATTTGGAAGTAATATTTCGTTTTCTAAATCATTATTTAAAATATATCTTTTAATTTGTTTTATTATTTTTTTGTTTCCATTAACAACTTGAGCACCCGCTAGAACTAATTTTATTTTTGTATTAGATTCCGATTTTTTAATAACATGAAAAGCTTTAACAAGAGTGATTAAATCTTTTCTTTTTTCAAAAGAACCAATATGTAAAATATAGGATTCTGGTAATTGTAGTTTGCTTTCCAAATTCCTTTTAGGAATTGAAATATTTTCAAAACTCTGATACACATAATCAATTAAAGTTGTTTTGTTAATTGCTTTCAATAGATTTTTCTTTGAATAATTACTTGTAGTTATTATGTGAGTTTTTTCGTTAATTCCTAAGTTAATAAGTGAAATAAAATATTTTCTCCAAATGGAACTATAATTGTTAGGATAATCCCAAAAAAGAGAATCATGAATAACAGTTATCCTCTTTGTTTTAAAACTAAAAATTGGAGCGACATAGTCTGGACAAATTAAATAATCTGGTTTTAATTTTAATAATTTAATTGGTAGAAAAACTTGTTTCCATATCAAATAATTAAATTGAAAAACCCATCTTATTAATTGATTTTCCGAGTTTAAGTATAGCTGATTATTAGATAATTTATCTATGTCATGTGAAAAAATATATTCAATGTTTTCTGAGCCATATTTTTCTGAAGCTGATTTTAATTCAGTGATATAAGTCCTTATTCCAGAAAGAGCGGCTTTATAGTAATAAACATCAATAAAAACTTTAACCTTTTTCAATTTTTATCTTTTAATTTAATTCATAAGAATTATAAAGACTTTCAACCTGACCCACAAGATACCAAGAAAAAAGTGCTACAAAAAGATAAAGTTCAGCATTTGCAGTAAATAATGGAATAATTAATCCTACTTTAATGCAAGCAGTAATAAAACTTATAGAGTTATTACTATAACTAGTATCCCTTCTATAAGTAATAAATGAATTAATAATTGATTTTAAGATGATAGATATATACAAAAATACTGCAATAACTCCCATTTGAACTCCATAAATTAAGAACTGATTTTCGCCTCCAATTTTAATCGATTGATCTACTCCACTTGCATTTCCACTCATCGCAAGCCCTACACCAAAAGGGTTTTCGTAAATTGACAAGAGGCCTTGTATCCATTCTATTAAATGTCCTAAACTAGAAGTATTTTGAAAAGTTAAGGTATCTTCTATCAAATACCTTGTATCCTCAGAAGCAAAAAACAAATTGTATAAAAAAACAATTAAAACAAATGAAAGGCCTGTAAATAATGTTTTGTAATTTTTAGAAATAAATAATCCAAAACATAGAACCAAAATAGCTGCTAATATAGCACCTCTTGATAATGCTAACAGAAAAGAACAACAAACTATAAATATTAAACCTATATAAATTATTTTATTGTTTCTTAATTTAGAATGTAAATAATACCATAGTCCAACTGAGAAGAAAAGTATAAGAGATGCTGAGAATTCTAAAGGATCTGCAAAAAAAGAGGCATACCTAGGGTTACTTGCCTGACTTTCAAAAGACCAGTTTAGACCATAATTTCCTTGGGGATCAATGTCATTTACAAACATATTGTAATCAGCATATCCAATTAATGAATGTAAATGAATCCCAATTATATTTTCAAAAAAAGCAATAATAAATGAAAGAACAGTTAATATAATTATAATCCTTAATATTGAATTCCAATTTTTTGAATTAAACTTTGTTTTACGTCCAAAAAAATAAACAATGCCAATTAAAAAAATATTTTTAGAATATATAACCTTTGACAAAAAAGCAGCATCACCCAAAGGAATAATTAAGTAAACAAGAGTTAATATTAAAAAACTCAATATTAATTTATCAAGTAATGAAAATTTAATTTTTGTACTTAACAACCCCTCTTTAGTCCCCAAAATAAATAAAACAAAACTTGTAAAAAAAACAAAATCTTTTGAGTATTTAATTAGATTAACTAAAAAAATATTATCAAATGCATTAAAAACAATGATTTGAAAAGTTGTATAAAATGGTAAAAAACAAGTTATATACAAGAGTATATATAGAGGGTTCCCTAGATAGGTGTTTTTTAATACAAATCCTGTAAAAAACAAATAAGTTAACATTAATATAGATGCAATTATTACCACAGAAAATATTATTTATTGTTTAAACCATGTTTTAATCCCTTAAGGACCATTGTTAATTTATTAAATCTAAATTTTATTAAAAAATAAAAAATATAAGAAGTTGTTTTTATTATTTGAAAAAAAACAATTCCAAAAAAATTAAACAAATTTTTATGTTTTTTTAATAAAAGAATATGATTTCTAATATTAAAATAATGAATTTTAGAAGAGATTACTCCTTCCTTGGTTTTTTTATTCTTTGAAGAAGAAGATCCATGATGATAAATTATACTTTCTTTGACAAATCCCAAATCATAGCCTAAATTCTTCATTCTTAAAGACCAGTCTACATCTTCATAATAGTTAAAAAACTTTTCATCTAATAATCCAACTTTTGTTAAAATCTCTGATTTAATTAAAATACAACAGCCACTTATCCAATCGGTATAATCGTCAAATACAATAGAACTATTTAATTTATTATTATTAAGTCTAGTTGATGTTAAGCCTAAAAATTTATTTAGTTTTCCGCCAGCATTCCAAATAATTGATTTGTTTGAAAAATTTAGAATTAAAGGCTGAACTGCACCCAAAGAATGATCTTTTTCAATCCTTTCAACTAATGGTAAGATGAAATTCTCTTTGACTTCAGTATCATTATTAAGAAGCATGATATAATCATAATCATTTTCTAAGGCATACCTAATCCCAATATTATTTCCGCCAGCAAAACCTAAATTGTTTTTTTCTTTAAAAACTATAAGCTCTTTATGTTTATTTCTTAAATCAATTAAAGACTTCTCTGAGTATTCATTATCAACTAGAATAATTTTAAAGTTTTTATAATTAGATTTATTTAATGAATCAATGCATTTACTTGTTAAATTATATTTTTTCCAATTTACTAATATGACAGCAATAGACAGTTTATTTATTTTCATTATTTAATAAAATTGAATGGATAATAAAACTTATAAATTCAGAAAATAACAAAGCAATTGCTAACCCTTTCCCGCCAAAATAAAAACTCATTATAATAGAAAGAGAAATCATAAAAAAAACGGTAATCCAAGTTGCTTTATTTAATATTTTTTTCTTTTCTTCAACCAAAATCTTGATTATATTTTTAAAATTTAACATGCCTAAAAATGGAATAAAAGATAACAAACTTAATATTTCTTGACTGTAAAGTATCTCTTCACCAGATAGGAAAATAATAATCCATTTTGACGTTACAGTTACTAGTATTCCTATAACAAAAGTAAATAGCAATCCTTTAAGATAAAATTTATTTAAATAATCGTTTAAATATGATTTTCTATTTTGATTAATTACTGAAGCATTTTGCAAAACCGCTTGAGTAATAAAAATAGGAATCATCCTTAAAAGCATTCCTATTCTTTGTGCTAAAGCAAATTTCCCTAATTCTATATTATCAATAAAGTTTGATAAAATTATTATTCCCCCATGAATAGAAATATGGCCAGCAATAGATGAAAAGAAAAAATCAAAATTTTCTTTAATTCTGTAAATTATTTTATCTGCTTTAGGCCATGCAAACCTTATATTATTTTTTAAAAATATACTTACCCAAAAAACTAAATATACAATAGACAAAACCCCTCCAAATAATAAGTTTACTAGAAAAGAATCATCAGGATTTTTAATTAATAAAATTATTAAAGCAACATATATTAATTTAGATATAGCATTTGTAACAGCGAGAATAGACAAATTATTTTCCCCTTGTAGATAAAAAATAGGATGTAAGGCTTCACTATATAATATTACTAGTGAAAACATTATAACATTTTCATAGCCAATAAAAAAGTTTGAAAATGTTATTAAAAAATAAATTAATACAGTCGTTATAAACGCAAGAGATATTCTTAATGAAATAATTTCATTAATTAACTCTTTTTTTTCTTCTATAGTATTTAATAAAGAAATTCTTTTTGGACCGTTTAGGTGATACCCGTAACTGACAATTATTGACAGAATCATCACTATGGAAAAGGCTAGGTTTACCAACCCATATTCTGATTCTCCAAGATTTTGAAATAAAATAGGCGTAACTATAATTGCTACTAAAATATTTATTCCTTGGTTAAGAGAAAGGTTAAAAAAATTTTTAAAAAAAGCATTCTTAACCTTGTTACTCATTTTACTTTAAATATCAAAAATTAACATGAATTTTAATAATTAATTCTGTTCATAATTAATTATTCGTTTAAATGACAATCCTAGAATAATAGATGAAACTCCAATTATAAAACTCAGAAAAAAAGTTTTAACTAGTTTCCATCTAGAGTTTTCGAGAGGGAGAATCGGTTTGTCAATTATTTGAATTAGTGGCATGTTATTTCGATGAGTAACTTTTGCTAATTCCAATTGCTTAACAATTTCACCATAAATAGCACTATTAGCCTGAACATCAATCATTGCTTTTTGATAGGGAACCATAGAAACTTTATCTAATGCATTTAAATTTGGAATATTTTGATCTTTTTCTGCTAAAACTAATATTGATTCATTTAAAACATTTTTAACACTATCAGATTGCTTTTTTAATATTTCTAAATTCGCTCCAGTTTTCAGGGTTTTTGTGTCAAAGTAAAATTTATTAACTATACTAACTAAATTTTCATTAAATGACTTCGCTAATAACTCATCCTTATGATTAAATCCTATTTCTAAAATTGTTGTTTTTCGACTTGGTTTATCCACTAATAAATATTCTTTTTTTATAAGCTTTATAGATTCTTTAATTAAACTGTCCTGCAATCTTGATAATTTTTTGTTTTTAAAATCCTCTAAATTAATTCCAAGCTTCCTCCACTTATTTATTAATTTTTCGGCTTTTGCAAACCTTTCAATAATTAAGATTTCCTTATCATTTATTTTTGCACTTGAAAGTAGTGTGTTTTTTAACATGGAACTAGATCTGTACAATTCTTGTATGTTGTCAATTTGAAATAAACTACTAGCATCAATAAAACTGGAAGCATTTATTCCCGCCAATGAAGCTAAAGAAGATAAATCACCCATAGAACCAGATGAAGTATCATTATCTAAAACAAAAGTAGTTCTAGCATAATGAACAGGAGATTTAATGTAATTATAGGAAATAATAAGAATCATTATAATAATTGTTCCTCTTATAATGATTTTTCTTTTTGAGAATATAAAACTAATCCAATCCTTAATACTGTCTACAATAAAAGATATAGAAATACTTTCTTCAATATGGTTATTTTTTTCGCTCAATTTATCTATTACTTAATTTGATTAATTGCTAAAATCAACGTAGCAAGTCCGGTTGTAAAGTTTAGAATTTGTGAAGTTGCTATTGGATTCTTAAGAGCTTTTTTAGGAACTATTACTTCAGAGCCAGGTTCAGCTTTAGGATATAAATTAAAAAATAAAAACTTTTTAGTCCTTGCTACATCTCCATTTGCATAAACCACATAAGTCCCGCTTCTTTTAGCTTTATTATCAAATCCCCCTGAAGAATTTATATAATATTTTAGACTTCTTCCTGGCAAAAACCTTACAGTAGTTGGATATAGTAATTCCCCCCTTAATCTTATAGTTTCTAACTTTTTAGGAATAATAATTACATCTCCTTCTTCTAGCAATAGATCAGATTTTGATCCTGGAGATTTGACTATAGAACCTAAATCAATTCCAATAGCTTCTGATTTTGAAATAGGAATATCATTTGAAATAGCGTTTCTTTTAACTATTTCGCTAATTCTTTCTTTTTTAGCGTAACTAGAAAGATTTTGATTGCTGTTTTTTTCAAGATCCAGACTCTTTAAATCTTTATCTACTCTTTCAATAAGTGAGACATCAGACTCAGATAAGATCTCTTTACTTAATATCTTATCTTTAAGACTGTTCAAATTGTTTATTTTCTTTTGAACATCAGACTCAGGTTCAGCAAATTCAGTGAGACGTATTAAAGTTGCGCCTTTTTCATAAGCAAAATTTTTCAACCCACCTGCTCTATCTAATAAATCAGATATTCTATCACTTTTTGAAGAAATAGCATATTTACCTGGATACATTACTTCTCCTTCTACATTTGCATATTGCTGAATATAAAAATTTGGATTTTTTCTTACTATAACTTGATCAAATGGAGAAAGTCTAAAATTGTCAGTTTCACTTAAATTTTCTAAATCCTTTGATAAATTTACTGTTATTACTTTTGAAAGAATTTCATCATCAGAGTTTTCATCTGAAACTCTTCGCGTTATTTCAACTCTTTTTCCTGTAGCATTATCTTTAAATCCTCCTGCAGTTAAAATTAAATCAATTAATGAAACGTTATTAGAATAAGGATAAATTCCAGAGTTACTAACTTCTCCTGAAATTTCAACATAACTTTCTTCTGATAAATCATTTATAGAAAATATTGTTATAATATCTTCTTCCTGTAAATTAAACTGAGGATTATTTAACTCTCCTTTTAAATTTAATGAAATGTTTGTTGTTGAATAATCAGAATTAGTTCTTGTTATAGTTGCTCTTTTTAAAAAAACATCTGGTTTTAATCCTTCGGCCTTATTTATTAAATCATTGATGGTCATTTCTTCAGAAAGAGAATAAATACCAGGTCTGTAAACTGCCCCTTTAACTATTATTCTATCATTATATTTTTCAATGATTTCTTGCACTTCAAACTTATCTCCTGTCTTAAGTTGAAAAAAATCAAATTGATCAGAATTTATGTCCACTACTTTTAAATGATCATCTATAATCCTTGTTACTTTAATTTTCTTAGTAGAAGCGTTTTCTTTAAAACCTCCAGAATAAAAAATTAAATCAGATAGAGTTTCATTATTTTTAAATTCAAATTTTCCTGGAAGTTTAACTGCTCCAGTTATAGAGACCCTATTGGTGTAAGGCGAAACTAAAATTAAATCATCATTTTCTAATCTTATGTTAGAGGATCCATCACCTTGAGTAAGAAACTTATAAACATCTACTGTATTTACTAATTTATTATTTCTAAAAAGCTTTATATCCCTTAGGGTGGCTTTTTCCGTGATTCCTCCCGCTACATAAATAGCATTATAAACTGTATTAAACGCACTAAAATTGTATGTGCCGGGTAAATTAACTTCGCCAACAATATTAACCCTAATTGCTCTTGGAATTCCAACAGAAATATTCACAAATGTCTTCTTCTGGCCAATTCCTTGATATACTTTTTTAAGCCTAGAGACGAGTCTTTTTTCTGCATTTAAAAGTGACAATCCACTTAAATTTACCGGCCCAACATTTTCTAAAATTGCATTTCCTTCTGGAGAAACTTCTACTTGATAATAATTTTCAGATTGACCATAAATATCAATAAATAATTTATCTCCAGGTCCAATCACGTAATCTAAAGGAGTGGGGATATTTAAATTTGATTGAAAAGACAAAAAAGTATTTCCCCTAAATACATTATATCCAAAAATGTCAGAGTCATCAATTTTTCTAAACACTTCCATTTCTTCAACCCATCTCTGTCTAAGTCTTGTTTCTTCTAGTGGAGTGCTAGCATTTTCAGCTACTCTGGCAATGGTTTTAGCAGATTTAAACCTTTTGTCTAGTTTTTCAACTTCTGACTGAGATAAGCCCTGAGATCTAGCAATTTTTAATAAATCAAATTGAGTGTATCCTTGAGAAGTAGCTCTTCTCAACATTAAGTCAATTTGACTCTCATTAAGTTCTGAGAAATTTACATTAGATAAATCCGAAAAACTTTGAGAATATGATGAAATTGACACTATAAAAGTGCAAATCATTATAAAATTTAATTTTAAATTTTTTAACATTTTAAAATAATTGGAAAGACGAATATACTGAAAAACTGACTAATTATATTTTTTCCAGGTTACGAGATTAAAAAAAAGGATTCATTTTTTAATCTATACTGGATTATGAATATCTTGCAACTATGTTTAAAAAATGGGTGATTTCAATATTTCTGGTATTATCAAGCGTTCTAAATGCACAAACTGAATTAAAAGTTAATCTAGCCTCAGCTCTTTTGCTTGTTCCAAATATTGGAATTGAAGTTAAGTTATCAGAAAAATTAGGGTACCAACTTGATACAAGTGCTTCATTTTATGATAATGTTGAAGGGTCTCCTTTTCATACAGTTCAAATTTTTAATGAATTAAGATATTATCCCAAGTTAAAAGAAGGAAAAAATGTTAGATCATTTTTTATAGGTCCTCATGTTGGATACGGGATGTTCACTTTAAAAATACCTAAGTTTATAACTTCAATAGTTGATACGGAGTTGAAAGAAGAAGGAAGTTACCAATCTGGAAGAAATGCATATTACGGAATTACTATTGGGAAAAAAATTCCTTTGAAAAATAAAAAATTAGGACTTGAATTATTTATTGGTGGTGGAAGTTCACAATCAAATTACAAGTACTATAATAAACTAGGTAATAGGATTTATGAAAACCCTGATATTGAAAAAGATTTTAATCAAAGTGGTGAGGAACTAATATATAAAGGTGGAGTAATGTTGATCTATAAATTATAATTAAATAATGGTAATCTGTATTATTGGCCTTGGTTATGTTGGACTCCCTTTATCTTTAGCATTTAGTCAAAAGGGATTAAAAGTTATTGGTTATGATTCATCATTAAAAAGAATAAATGAATTAAAGAAATCAAAAGATATTAACGGTGAATTTTCTAAAGAAGAACTTATGTCTTTAGAAAATATTCTTTTTACAAATAAAACTTCAGATATAGATATTGCTAATATTTATATTATTACAGTGCCAACTCCTATAAATAAAGCTAAAAATCCAAATTTAAAACCCCTATTAAAAGCTAGTAAAACTGTTGGTAAAAGTTTGTCTAAAAATGATATTGTAATTTATGAATCGACTGTCTATCCAGGTTGTACTGAAGAAGAATGTGTTCCAGTACTTGAATTTAATTCTAAAATGATTTTTAATAAAGATTTTTTCTGTGGTTATTCTCCAGAAAGAATTAATCCAGGAGATAAAAAAAGAAAACTAAAAGATATCGTTAAAGTGACTTCTGGAAGTAATAGTGAAACAGCTATAAAAATTGATAAACTTTATAAAAAAATAATTGAAGCTGGAACACATTTAGCTCCCTCTATTAAAGTAGCAGAAGCTTCTAAAATAATTGAAAATGTGCAAAGAGACGTTAATATTTCACTTATGAATGAGTTAGCAATCATTTTTAATAAAATGGAAATAGACACAACTGATGTTTTAAAGGCTTCATCAACAAAGTGGAATTTTTTAAATTTTAAACCCGGATTAGTTGGGGGACATTGTATTGGTGTCGACCCTTATTATTTAGCCTATAAAGCAAAACAATTCGGATATACTCCAAATGTTATCCTTTCAGGCAGAAAGGTGAATAATAAAATGGGTAAACATATTGCAGAGACTATTAATAATTTGATTGTAAATAACAATAAAAAACCTCAAAATTGTAATGCTTTAATTTTGGGGGTTACTTTTAAAGAAAATTGTTCAGACATAAGAAACTCCAGAGTATTTAGTTTGCATAAATCCTTAATTAAATTAAAAATTAAAGTAGATTTATTTGATCCCCATGCGATAAATGAAGAAGTGGTGAAAAGTTTTAAGATAAAATTAATAGAAAAAATTAATCAAAAATATGATGTTATAATTTTAGCAGTAGCTCATGATGAATTTCTAAAAATGGATTTGGTTAACTTTAAAAAATCAAATGGAATTATATATGATGTTAAATCTATTTTAGATAAAAAGATAATTACAGAAAGATTATAAAAAATGAAAGGTATTATTTTAGCAGGAGGAAGCGGAACGAGATTGTATCCTTTAACTAAAGGACAATCTAAACAGTTATTGGCAATACACGATAAGCCAATGATTTATTACCCTCTTTCGGTTTTAATGCTGGCTGGAATTAGAGATATTTTAATTATTTCTACTACTAAAGATTTGCCCAACTTCAGAAGATTGTTTGAAAACGGAAATCATATTGGGTTAAATATTTCCTACGCTGAACAAAAAAATCCTAATGGAATAGCTGAAGCGTTTATTATTGGAGAAGAATTTATTGGAAAAGATAACGTTTGTTTAATACTTGGAGATAATATTTTTTATGGAGGAGGATTCACAAAACTTTTAAAAAAAAGTGTTAAAACAATCAACCAATCAAATAATGCTCTTGTATTTGGTTATTACGTAGACAATGCTGAAAGGTATGGAGTTGTTGAAAATGACAGACAAGGGAATGTCATAAGTATTGAAGAAAAACCTGAAATGCCGAAAAGTAATTATGCAGTAGTTGGACTTTATTTTTATCCTAACTCTGTTATTGATATTTCTAAAAAAATAAATCCTAGTAAAAGAGGAGAGCTTGAGATTACAAGTGTTAATCAAATATATCTCGAAAACTCACAGTTAAAAGTTGAACTTTTGGATAAAGATTTTACCTGGCTTGACTCTGGAACACATGAATCCATGTTAGAAGCTTCAAATTATATTCACACAATCGAAAAAAGAAAAGGAAGAAAAGTGGCTTGTATTGAAGAAATAGCCTACGTTTTAGGCTATATAAATAATGAAGAACTATATAATTTAGCTAGCCCATTGCAAAACAATCAATATGGTAAATATCTAATTGAAAAGGTTTTAAAATAATTGACAATGAAATTTATTAAAGCTAATATTCCTGGATTAATAATTTGTGAGCCCAAAAAATTAAATGACCAGAGAGGATTTTTTGCCGAATCGTTTAGAAAAGATTTGTTTGAAAAATTTTTAGGTTATAAAATAGCTTTCTGTCAGGAAAATCTATCTGAATCTAAATATGGTGTTTTAAGGGGATTACATTTTCAAACTGAACCATTTGCTCAATCTAAATTGGTAAGTGTATTAAAAGGAAAAATATTAGATGTTGTAGTCGATATTAGAAAAAGTTCTAAATATTATGGTAAAAGTTTTAGTATTGAATTAGATGATCTCAGTAATAAACAGCTATTTATCCCTAAAGGTTTTGCTCATGGATTTTTAGTTCTATCTGATATAGCTAGAGTAAGTTATAAAGTAGATAATTATTATAAGCCTAATTTTGAAATGGGATTAATATTTAATGATCCTTTACTAAAAATTGATTGGAAAATTGAAGAAAAATCAATTATAATAAATGAAAAAGACAGTGGTTATTCTCCTTTCGATTCAAAGATTTATTTTTAAAAGATGTTAGGAAATATTTTAGTAACTGGGTGTAATGGTCAATTAGGATCAGAATTTAAAAATATAGCCTCTAAATATCCTGATATTAATTTCTTTTTTAAGGATCTAGATTTAGACATCTCAAATAAAGAAGATCTTGAAAATTATATCATTAATAAAAATATTAATGTTATTTTAAATACTGCGGCTTATACTAATGTAAATAATGCTGAAATTGAAAAAAATAAAGCAAATTTAATAAATTCATTCGCTGTAAAAAACTTAGTTGAATTATCCGAAAAATATAATTGTAAGTTGATTCATTATTCAACAGATTACGTTTATGGTGGTTTTCACAAAAAACCCATGAAAGAAAGTTTCCCTGCAAACCCGCTTAATTATTATGGAATTTCAAAAAGAAATGGAGAAATATTTATTGAAAAATCTTATTCAGAATCTATCATAATTAGAACTTCATGGCTTTACTCCTTTTATGGAAACAACTTTGTAAATACTATTATTGAAAAAGCCAAAAAAGAAAGTGAAATTCATGTTGTAAACGACCAATTTGGTTGTCCAACTCACGCAAAAGATCTAGCATTAGACACAATTAACATATTGAAATCAAAATTAAAATTAGATTTTGATGGGAAAGTCTATAACTATTCCAATTTAGGTTCTACAAGCTGGAGTAATTTTGCAATAAAAATATTAGAATTATCAAAGATTGAATGTAAAATTCATGAAGTTTCCTCAACTTTTTTTAAGTCAACTATAAAAAGGCCAAAATATTCGATTACTAATAAAGATAAAATTATTAGTAATTTTAATTTAAATATTCCTAAATGGGAGCATTCATTAAAAGCTTATTTAACTAGCCTTAAACCATGAAAAACGTTTTAATTACAGGTGGAGCAGGATTCATCGGCTCTCATTTAGTCAAGTTTTTTGTAAAAAAATATCCTAATTACAATATTGTAAATCTTGATAATCTTACCTATGCAGGTAATTTAAAAAATGTAGAAGAAATTTCTGATAGTCCTAATTATAAATTTGAAAAAATGGATATCTGTGATTTTAAAAATGTTCAAAAAGTATTAAAGAAATATCGTATTAATTCTGTTATCAATCTTGCAGCTGAGTCTCATGTAGATAGATCCATTTTAGATCCATTTTCTTTTGCAAAAACTAATGTTTTGGGAACACTTTCATTATTACAAGCATGTAAAAATTATTGGAATACTGATTTGGAAAATAAACTTTTTTATCATGTATCAACAGACGAAGTCTATGGAAGTTTAGGTTCTAAAGGATTTTTTAGTGAAAAAACAAATTATGATCCTCATTCACCCTATTCCGCATCTAAAGCCTCTTCTGATCATTTTGTTAGAGCTTTCTATGATACATACAAACTTCCAATAGTTATTTCAAATTGCTCCAATAATTATGGCCCTAATCAATACCCTGAAAAACTGATTCCTCTTTTTATTAATAATATCATAAACAAAAAACCTATTCCTATTTACGGAGATGGAAAAAACATAAGAGACTGGTTATATGTTGATGATCACATCTCTGCAATAGATTTAATTTTTCACAAATCTAAAATTGGAAAAACCTATAACATAGGAGGAAATAATGAAATTACCAATAATGAAATTGCTCATATTTTAATTAAAAAGCTGGATGAAAAATTAAAAAGAACAAAAGGAGAATCTTTGAATTTATTAAAGTATATAGAAGACCGACTAGGCCATGACAGAAGGTATGCTATCGATAGTTCTAAAATTAAAAATGAATTAGGGTGGATTCCTAAGAATACTTTTAAAATTGGAATTGAAAAAACAATCGACTGGTATTTAAAGTAAGTTACTTAAATTTGGAAAAAATAATTTATGAAAGTTGGAATAACATTTAGCACTTTTGATCTTTTTCATGCTGGCCATGTCAAAATGCTTGAAGAAGCTAAATCAAAATGCGAATATTTAATTGTAGGATTGCAATTAGATCCATCAATTGAAAGAACCGAGAAGAATAAACCTACTCAGTCTATTATTGAAAGATATGTTCAATTGAGAGCTTGTAAGTACATAGATGAAGTTATACCATATGTAACAGAAAGTGACTTAATAGATATCTTATCTAGCTTTAAAATAGATATTAGAATAATAGGAGAAGAGTATAAAGAAAAGTATTTTACTGGAAAAGAATATTGTCAAAAAAAGGGAATCGAAATTTATTTCAACAAAAGAGAACACAGGTTTTCCAGTTCGGCTTTAAGAAAACAGGTTTCAGATTCTGAAAATTTAAAAACAAAAAATTAATTTTTTGTTTTTAAATTTAAATTTGTAAATAACTTTAAAATTGTAATCAAAACAATTTTAAAGTCCAAAACTAAACTCCAGGTTTTGAAATAAAAAATATCCATTTTGACTCTATCTCGCATGTCATTTATTCCAGTTATAAAGCCAGAAAATCCTTTGCTTTGAGCAAGTCCTGTAATTCCAGGTTTGAAACGATGTCTTTTGTTGAATTTACTGATTTTATACTCGTATTCTTTATTTAAGTTGACTGGGTGAGGTCTAGGGCCTACTACCGACATATCTCCCAATAAAACATTTATAAACTGCGGCATTTCATCAATTGCAGATAATCTTAAAATCTTGCCTAGCTTAGTTAATCTATTATCATTATCATCTGCCCATTTTATGTCTGATTGAGAATTTAAAACCATAGTTCTAAATTTTATACAATTAAAAAAAGATCCCTTATACCCCTCTCTATTTTGAATAAAAAATACTGGACCTTTAGATGATATCTTAATTAATAATCCCACAATTGGAATCATCCAAGAAAGAAAAAATACAGAAACTAATAAAGAAAAGACAATATCAAAACTTCTTTTTAAAATCTGATTATAAAAATTATCAAGTGGAAGTTTATTGATGCTAATATATGGAACTGATGAAATTTTAGATATAAAAAAATTCTTGACATCATAATTAACCAAATCAGGAATGGAATTAACTTTTAAGTTATATTCATCTGCCTTTTGGACTAAATAATCTTGATCTTTAAAAGAAAGTTTTTCTGAAAAAAATATAGTATCATGTTTTCTAAAAATGCTATCATCAAAATCAGTGATTTTTCCTTGAAAAGGAATGTTATTAATTTTTTTTCTGACCTTAGAATCAAAAGTAAATAAGCCATCTGATCTGTAACCAAATTCAGGAAATTTAAGTAATTCATCATATAATTGAACTCCATGAGAGTTATACCCCACTATCATACATTTTAAAATATTCCCTCCAAACGCTCTGTATCTTTCTAAAATTAAATTTAAGCATAACCTATAGCAAAGCATTAAAAAATAAAAAAGAGTAACTGCTATCCCTAAAGTACTAAGTTGAAATTGAAAGTTAAAAAAGAATAAATTTATAATAGCAACAATACCACTAAAAAAGAAAAGACTTTTTAGAGTAGATTTTACAAGGCTTCTGTATTCTATTCCTCTTCCTAATACATGAGATCTAAAACTAAGAGACATCACAAGCCAAAAGGCTATAAAAAAAGAATTATATACACTCCAAACAGAAAAAGTTAAATAAAGCATCAACTTACTGCAAAAAAGAATGACAAAGAATTCACCTATGTAATAGAGAAAAGGAAAATAGGTATTAAATCTTGTTCTAGCCATAATTTATGCAAATATATGACTTTAATTAGCATTCCTTTAAGTATGTATTAAAACTATCCTTTACTAAAACCTGTATTAATAAAAGGATTTTAAAAAATTTCAGAAGCTATTTTTTTAATATTTAAGGCCTTACCCATTGAATAATAATGAAGAAAAGGTACGCCTGCTTTTTTTAATTCTTTGCTCTGCTGTATACACCATTCTATACCAACCTGTTTAACCTGAGAGTTATCTTTACACTTTATTATTTCCTTTATTAAAGTAACCGGTAAATCACAATGAAATCTGTGAGGTAAAATATTAAGTTGTTTTCTAGTTGAAATGGGCTTTAAACCTGGAATAATTGGGACATTAATACCTTCCTTTTTACAAACATTTTGAAATTCAAAAAACTTTTTATTATCAAAAAACATTTGAGTTACTATATATTCGGCACCTAATTTTACTTTTTCTTTTAAAAAATGAATATCACTTTCTAGGCTTGGGGCTTCTATATGTTTTTCTGGATAACCAGCAATACCAATACAAAAATCAGTTTTAGAAGATATTTCAAGTTCTTCCAAATATTTTCCTTTGTTTAAATCTGAAATTTGATTAACTAATTCGCTCGCATACGAATGACCCTCTTTATTTGGAGTAAAGTATGTTTCTGACTTAATGGCATCCCCTCTTAAGGCTACAACATTATTTATTCCTAAAAAATCCAAATCAATTAATAAATTTTCTGTTATTTCTTTACTGAATCCTCCACAAAGTATATGAGGCACTGCATCTACATTATATTTATTTTGAAGAGCTGCGCAAATACCTACCGTTCCAGGACGTTTTCTAACAACCTTTTTCTGTAATAACCCATTACCCAAATCATTGTAAATATGCTCTTCTCTATGATAAGTGACGTCAATAAATGGAGGATTAAACTCCATCAAAGGATCTACATTGTCAAAAATAGACTGTACACTATGTCCTTTTACAGGGGGTAAAATCTCAAAAGTAAATTGAGTTTTTCCTATAGCTTTTTTAATATGTTCTGTTACTTTCATTATTCTTAGTTTAAATTAGGGCCTATCCATTTTTCAGCTTTTTCAATTGAAATATTTCTTCTTTTAGCGTAATCTTCTAATTGATCTTGGTTAATATTTCCTAAACCAAAATATTTAGCTTTTTCTGATCCAAAATAATATCCAGAAATAGATGAAGCTGGCCACATAGCTAAGCTTTCTGTTAATTTCACTCCAATTGATTCTTCTACTTTCAACAACTTCCAAATAGTATTTTTTTCTAAATGATCTGGGCAAGCAGGATACCCAGGGGCAGGTCTTATTCCTTTATAAGATTCTTTTATTAATTCTTTATTATCTAAATTTTCATTACTTGAATATCCCCATTTATCTAATCTTACTTGCTTATGTAAATATTCTGCACACGCTTCAGCCAATCGATCTGCTATTGCTTTGACCATAATTGAGCTGTAATCATCAATCTTATCTTCATATTGTTTTGAAAGTTCATCTGAACCAAAACCAGTACTTACACAAAAGCAACCTATATAATCATCTATCTTAGAATCTTTTGGAGCAATAAAATCCGAAATAGCAATATTAGGTTCACCTTCTTTCTTTTTTAGCTGCTGTCGTAATGTTAAAAATCTAGCAATAACTTCTGTTTTATCTGAATTATAAACTTCAATATCGTCTCCAACAGAATTCGCTGGAAATAAACCAAAAATAGCTTTAGCTGTAAGAGATTTATCTTTTAATATTTTTTTAAGCATAACCTGAGCATCTTCAAATAATTCTTTTGCTTGTTTTCCAGTTAATTCGTATTCAAAAATATCTGGATATTTTCCATGAAGTCCCCACGTATTAAAGAATGGTGACCAGTCAATGTATTCCGCTAAAGTTTCTAAAGAAATTTCTTCAATAATTTCAATCCCTAATTGATTTGGCTTAAAAGGCTTGTTTAAATTAAAATCTATATTAAACTTTTTAGTTCTTGCGGTTGATATATCTATGTGCCTTTTTTCACTTTTTTTATTTAAGAACTTCTCTCTAAAATCGGTATACTTCTCTTTAATTCCATTCCAATAATCTTCTTTTAAATCCTTATTGATTAAACTACTAGCAACCCCAACAGCCCTGGAAGCATCATTGACATGCACTACTGGCGAATCAATTTCAGGAAATATCTTAACTGCTGTATGAGCTTTTGAAGTGGTGGCTCCACCAATTAAAAGAGGAATTTTGATATTCAATCTTTTAAGTTCTTGTGCCAGAAAAACCATCTCGTCTAATGATGGAGTAATTAACCCTGAAAGACCTATAATATCTACATTTTCTTCAACAGCTGTTTTAATAATTTTTTCTGGAGGCACCATAACCCCTAAATCAATAATTTCAAAGTTGTTACAAGCTAGAACAACTCCCACAATATTTTTGCCAATATCATGAACGTCGCCTTTTACAGTAGCCATTAAAATTTTTCCAGCCGAATTACTTGAACCATCTGTTTTAGAGGCTTCAATGTAAGGTAATAGATAGGCAACTGCTTTTTTCATCACCCTAGCTGACTTTACAACTTGAGGTAAAAACATTTTTCCCGCTCCAAATAAATCCCCTACTACGTTCATACCGTCCATTAAATGACCTTCGATGACCATTATTGGACGATCTACACTTTTTCTAGCCTTTTCAACATCCAGTTCAATAAACTCATCTTGACCATTAATTAATGAGTATGAGATTCTTTCTCTAAGTTCTAGATTTCTCCATTCTTTACTTTTAGACTTCTTTTCTTTTTTATCACCAACAACACTTTGAGCAAAATCTAGTAATCTTTCTGTTGCATCTTCTCTTCTATCCAATAAAACATCTTCAACATGTTCTAACAGATCTTTAGGAATCTGATCATAAATCTCTAACATAGTCGGATTAACAATACCCATATTCATTCCATGATTAATAGCATGATATAAAAAAGCGGAATGCATGGCCTCTCTTACAGTATTATTTCCTCTAAAAGAAAAGGAAACATTACTGACTCCTCCACTAACACTAGCATAGGGTAAATTAGTTCTAATCCATTTGGTAGCTAAAAAGAAATCCAATGCATTTTTTCTATGCTCCTCCATTCCTGTAGCTACTGGAAAAATATTAGGGTCAAAGATTATATCTTGAGGCTTAAAATTTACCTTACTAACTAATATATCATAGGATCTTTTACAAATCTCTATTCTTCTATCTAAATTATCTGCTTGGCCCTTCTCGTCAAAAGCCATCACAATAACAGCTGCGCCGTATCTTTTAACAAGGCTAGCCTGCTTTATAAACTGTTCTTCTCCTTCTTTTAAGCTTATGGAATTAACAACACTTTTTCCTTGAACTGTTTTAAGGCCTGCTTCAATTATCTCCCATTTTGAGCTATCGATCATTATGGGAACTCTAGAAATATCCGGTTCAGAAGCAATAAGGTTTAAAAATCTAGTCATTGCCTCAACTCCATCAATCATTCCTTCATCCATATTGATGTCTATAATTTGTGCACCTCCCTCAACTTGATCTCTAGCAACTTCCAGAGCTTCTGAAAATTTATCTTCTTCAATTAATCTTAAAAATTTTTTTGATCCTGTTACGTTTGTTCTTTCACCAATATTAATAAAATTTGATTTTTCAGAAACCACCAATGGTTCCAATCCAGAAAGTATAAGGGTTTTCTCTATCATATTTATTCAATATATCTAGGTGGAAAATTTTTTGTTTCTTCAGCTATCAATTTTATGTGATCTGGAGTTGTTCCACAACAACCTCCAATAATATTTACACATCTCGCTTCTAGGTATTCTCTAATTAATAGTTTCATCTCTTCTGCGCTTTGGTCATATTCGCCAAAAGCATTAGGAAGACCTGCATTTGGATGAGCCGAAGTATGAAAATCTGTTACATTACTCAATCTTTTCATATATGGTAATAGAAGATCTGCTCCTAATGCACAATTAAAACCAATACTTAATAAAGGAAGATGAGATAAAGAAGCCACAAAAGCTTCAACAGTTTGACCAGAAAGCGTTCTTCCACTTGCGTCAGTAATAGTGCCACTTACCATAATAGGCAACAAAATATTTCGTTCATTTAATATAGAGTCTATTGCAAATAATGCGGCCTTAGCGTTAAGGGTGTCAAAAATAGTTTCAACTAATAATATATCTACTCCACCATCAATTAGTGCATTAACCTGCTCGGAATAAGCAATAACTAGATCATCAAAAGTCACTGCTCTATAGCCTGGGTCATTAACATCAGGTGACATGCTGGCTGTTCTATTGGTTGGACCGATCGATCCTGCAACAAACCTTGGTTTATTTGGATTAATTAATGTATGTTTTTCAGCAGAAGATTTGGCAATTATTGCCGACTCATAATTTAGATCATATACGATTGATTCCATATCATAATCTGACATTCCAATACTAGTTGATGAAAAGGTATTGGTCTCAATAATATCTGCTCCAGCTTCTAAGTATTTTTCATGAATTGTTTTAATAGCTTCAGGTTGAGTTAATGATAGCAAGTCATTATTGCCTTTAACACTACTAGGATGATCTTTAAACCTTAGTCCTCTATAGTCAGATTCGCTAAATTTATATTGTTGAATCATAGTCCCCATAGCTCCATCAAGAACTAAAATTCTATTACTTAAAATTTCAATAAGGTTACCCATTAATAATGAATTTAATAATTGGTTGATATTTTTTTAAGTTTCGAAATTTCAAATACTCCGAATAAAAATGATGAATAAAACAGAAATCCTAATAAAGTGCCTTTATAAAATGGAATAGCTAAAACAAAACAACTAATTAATCCATTAACACTAAGAGGATATATTGATCCTGAAATCCATACTCCAAAATTTGTAATAATGAAAAAAATCAAACTGGATGCTAGGGAAATTGAAAAAACTTTTATAAAACTTATATTTTTTAATGAAAAATAACCGATAAGGATGATTACTGCAAAGGCTGAATACTGCCACAAAAATCCTGGATAAAACCATGTAAATTGATCATAGTAAGATAAAATAAAATTATTTATTAAAAGATCACTTAGCCATAACGACAAAACAGGAATAATAAAAGCATGAAATTTATTATTTAAATATGCACCGCCAAATAAAGCCATAGCTCCTATAGGATTGAAATTAGGCATGTGTGGAATAACTCTTGAAAAAGCAGCAAATAATATTAATACTATTATTCCTAAATGAGATAAATTAATTTTATTCATAAATAAATATGTTTTTTATATAAGTGTAAGAATAAGTGATTTTTATTTTTTTCATTTCTGTTTTAGCTTTTTTTAACGAGGGAGCAATCAGTCAAATCTATCCTCAAAGACAATGCAAATATAATAAATTTTAAATATAATAAGTACTTCGGGTGGGGATCGAACCCACACTCTGTTGCCAGAACTGGATTTTGAATCCAGCGCGTCTACCAATTCCGCCACCGAAGCAAAGGATGACTAAATTATAAAATTATATCATTCATAGGATAATATCCTCATATTAATTATATATCATAAAATAAATTGTTAAATTTGCCAACCAATTAAAAATACAATGCCTCAAAATAAAACTGAAGCAAAAATTTTTGCTTGTACTCAAAGTGCTGAAATCGGTAAAAATATTGCTAAGGCTTACGGGACAAAACTAGGGAAAGTGATTTTTCATCACTTCAGTGATGGGGAGTTTCAACCTTCTTTTGAAGAAACTTTAAGAGGAAGTAGAATATTTTTAATAGGCTCTACTAATCCAAGTTCAGAAAACTTAATGGAACTTTTATTAATGATTGATGCTGCTAAAAGAGCCTCAGCAAGACATATTACTGCTGTAATGCCTTATTTTGGATGGGCTCGTCAAGATAGAAAAGATAAACCAAGAGTCCCAATAGGAGCTAAATTAATCGCTAAATTATTAGAAAGTGCAGGAGCTACTCGAATCATTACTATGGATCTTCACGCTGATCAGATTCAAGGGTTTTTTGAAAAACCTGTAGATCATTTGTATGCTTCAACTATTTTTATTCCATATCTAGAAAGTCTCAAATTAGATAACCTAACTATAGCATCACCTGATATGGGAGGTTCTAAAAGAGCTTACGCCTATTCAAAATTTTTAAAAAGTGATGTTGTTATATGCTATAAACAAAGGAAAAAAGCTAACATCATTTCACATATGGAACTTATTGGGAATGTTGAAGGTAAAAATGTAGTTCTAGTAGACGATATGGTTGATACAGCAGGAACATTAACTACTGCTGCCGATATAATGATGGAAAGAGGTGCCAAATCAGTAAGAGCAGTATGCACTCACCCTTTATTATCAGGAAAAGCATATGAAAGAATTGAAAAATCCCAACTTAAAGAACTAATAGTGTCGGATAGTATTCCTATTAAAAATAAATCAAATAAAATTAAAGTTTTATCCTCAGCTAAACTATTTGCTGCAGTGATGAAAAATGTTCATAATAATCAATCAATAAACCCATTTTTTATAAAATAAAATCATGAAATCAATTACAATCAACGGATCTAAAAGAGAACACGTGGGCAAGGTAGCTACCAAAGCCTTACGTAATGCTGGAAAGGTGCCTTGCGTTATATACGGAGGAGAAAACCCAATACATTTTTCAGCAGATGAATTATCATTCTCAAAACTAGTATATACAGGTGATGCACACACTGTTGTTATTGTTTTGGAAGATGGAAATAAAATAGATGCAGTAATGCAAGACGTTCAATTTCATCCCGTAAGTGATAAAATTTTACATGTTGATTTCTTCCAACTTCACGAAGGGAAAGAAATCAATATGATTATTCCTGTAAAAGTTATAGGGACCGCACCAGGAGTCAGAGATTCAGGTGGTAATTTATCAAGAAATAAAAGAAAACTTACAATTAGGGCTTTGCCTAAAAATTTACCTGATTTTTTTACAGTTGATATTTCTAACTTAAATCTAAATGACAGTATAACTGTGGCAGATTTATCGGAAGAATCTTTTACAATTCTTCATCCTGAAACTCAAGTTGTTTGCCAAGTAAAAATGTCAAGAGCTTCAATGGAAATAGAAGAAGATGAAGATGAAGAATTAGAAGAAGGAGCTGAAGGAGCTGAAGGAGCTGAAGGAACTGAAGGAGGTAAAGGAGCTGAAGGAACTGAAGGAGGTAAAGGAGCTGAAGGAGGAGCTGAAGGAACTGAAGGAGGTAAAGGAGCTGAAGGAGGAGCTGAAGGAAGTAAAGGAGCTTCAAAAGAAGGTGGAGCTGAAGGAGGTAAAGGAGGTAAAGGAGCATCTGATAAAAATTCAGAAGCTAAATCAGATAGTTAAAAAAATCTTTTTATAAAACAAAAGCATTCCTTTTATATTTAATTGGGATGCTTTTTTTATTTTTAATAAATCAAAACCACTCATTGAACTGGCTAGAATTTTTTAATTTAAGATCAAAACCAAGGATTGATATGAATAAATTTCTAATTGTAGGTATTGGAAATGTAGGAAAAGAATATTCTGGTACTAGACATAATATTGGTTTTGAAATTTTAGATTATGCCTGTAAAGAATTTGATAAACCTTTTTTAACTGAAAAACTAGGTAATGTTGTCAAATTTAAACTAAAAGGGAAAAGTTTAGTGTTATTAAAACCTAGTACTTTTGTTAATTTAAGTGGAAAATCTGTAAGATATTGGTTAAACAAAGAAAATATTCCTTTAGAAAATCTTTTAGTAATTTCAGATGATCTCAATTTAGATTTTGGTACTATAAGAATTAGAACCAAAGGATCTGATGGAGGCCATAATGGTCTTAAAAATATTCAAGAAATTCTAAATACGACTAACTATAATAGGCTTAGATTTGGAATAGGCGGAAATTTTGCTAAAGGAAGGCAATCAGATTTTGTATTGTCCAAATGGTCCAAAGAAGAGAAATCACAATTAATTACCCTTAAACCTACTCTTCGACAAATTATAGAATATTATATTTATAGCGGTATTAATGCTACAATGAATAAATTTAATAGTAAATGAGAGAAATTAAAGGAATTGATAATTTCTCCAGCGAATGCCCCACAATTGTAACTATTGGAACTTTTGATGGCGTTCATAAAGGACATCAAAAAATTTTAAAAAAATTAACTAGTGAAGCAAAAAAATATAATTTAAAATCTGTTGTTCTTACCTTTTTCCCGCATCCAAGAACAGTTTTAAATCCTAAATTCCCATTAAAACTAATTAACACAATTGAAGAGAGAATTGAATTGGTGTCAAAATCTAATGTTGATTTTATTATAATTCATCCTTTTGATAAATCTTTTTCAGATCTTCACCCTGAAGAATTTGTAGAATCGTTATTAGTAAAAAAATTAAATATCAAAAAAATATTAATTGGCTATGATCATAGGTTTGGTAAAGATCGTAAGGCTGGCATAAAAGATTTGGAACTTTTTGGTTCAAAATACAACTTTGATGTTTTAGAAATTGGAGTAAAGGAGGTCAATAATATTTCTATAAGCTCAACTAAAATTAGAAACTCAATAATCGAAGGTGATTTTAACAAAGTTTACTCATTTTTAGGTTATGACTTAATGATAAGCGGTAAGGTAATAAAAGGAAATGCCATAGGAAGAACAATTGGATTTCCAACAGCCAACTTAAAAATTGATAATGATTATAAATTAACTCCAAAAAATGGAGTTTATCTAATTACAGCAATTTTAGATAAAAAAAAATATTATGGAATGATGAATATTGGGATTAAACCTACTTTAAATAAAAAAAAGCAATCTATTGAAGTTAATTTTTTTGAATTGAAAAAAGATTTATATGAAAAAATAATTACAGTTTTTATGTTACAGTTTATAAGAAATGAGATAAAGTTTAACTCTTTAGAAGATTTAAAAAATCAAATTAGAATTGATAAAAAAACTTGTGAAACTTTAATTAATAAGTTCAATTAATAATAATAAGGTTTATTCTAAATATAATATTCCACTACATTTGTAAAAATTATAAATTCAATGTTACTAGTATCTACTATAAGTGAGAATATTGAAAAGATCACTAAATCAATGTTAAAAAGAAACATTGACATAAGGCCTGTTCTAGAGAAAATTATCAAAACAGATACTAAAAGAAGGTCCATTCAATCTAGCTTAGACAATTCGCTCTCAGATTCAAATCAGTTAGCTAAAGAGATTGGAGATCTTTACAAAAAAGGGGGATCTCAAAAAGCTAGTGTATTAAAAGAAAAAGCCGGTGTATTAAAAGCAGAAAGTAAAAAACTATCTGAAATTCTGACAAATACCATATATGAACTTAATAATTTACTTTTAGAAGTTCCTAATATCCCTCACAAATTAGTGCCTAGTGGGTCTAATGAAAGTGATAATGAAGAAATTTTACAATTAGGTTCTATGCCTAAATTAAAACAAAATGCTTTAGCTCACTGGGAATTAGCCAATAAATATGATATTATTGATTTTAAATTAGGCAACAAAATTACAGGTGCTGGATTTCCAGTATATAAGGGAAAAGGTGCAAAATTACAAAGAGCTTTAATAAACTATTTTCTTGACAAGAACACCAAGGCGGGTTATAAAGAAGTTCAAGTGCCCATTCTTGTAAATGAAAACTCTGGAACAGGAACTGGTCAATTGCCTGACAAAGAAGGGCAGATGTATTACATTAAAGAAGATAACCTTTATTTAGCTCCTACTGCTGAAGTCCCCGTTACTAATATTTTTAGAAATACAATAGTTAAATTTTCGGATTTACCTATTTGCTTAACTAGCTATACCCCTTGTTTTAGAAGAGAAGCAGGAAGTTATGGTTCTCATGTTAGAGGCTTAAATAGACTTCATCAGTTTGATAAAGTTGAAATAGTAAGAATTGAAGATCCTGAAAATTCTTATAACGCATTACAGGAAATGGTTGATCATATTAAATCTATTTTAAATGAATTGAATTTACCTTTCAGAATTCTAAGACTTTGTGGTGGCGATTTAGGTTATACATCCTGTTTAACTTATGATTTTGAAGTTTATTCTGGCGCGCAAAAAAGGTGGCTAGAAGTAAGTTCTGTATCTAATTTTGAAACTTTTCAATCTAATAGATTAAAATTAAGAATTGATAAAAGTGGAAATAAAATTTTAGCTCATACATTAAATGGAAGTTCACTTGCTCTTCCAAGAATAGTGGCATGTATCTTAGAAAATTTCCAAACTGACACTTCAATCAACATTCCAAAAGTACTTGTCCCATATACTGGTTTTGAAAAAATTTAATTTGAAAAAAATAAAAGCAAAAAAAAAATTAGGCCAACATTTTTTAAAAGACTCTGGCATTGCAAAAAAAATTGTTGAAGCTCTTAACATAAATAATTTAAACAGTATTATAGAAATTGGACCCGGAATGGGTATTCTATCAGACCATCTAATTTTATTAAAAAAAAAAACGTTTTTTGTCGAAATTGATAAAGATTCTATCATCTATTTAAATGACAAATATTCACAACTAAAAGAATATATAATCGAAGATGATTTTTTGAAAATTGATTTGAAAAGATTCAATAGTCCTATTGGATTAATTGGCAATTTCCCGTATAATATTTCTTCTCAAATATTATTTAAATTAATAGAAAATAGAGAAATAGTTGATGAACTAGTTGGTACGTTTCAATTAGAAGTGGCTAAAAGAGTATGTGAACTGCCAGGTTCAAAAACATATGGAATATTATCAGTATTAGTGCAGGCATTCTATGAAGCAGAATTCTTGTTTTCATTATCTCCAAATTATTTTTCTCCTCCACCAAAGGTTAATTCTGGAGTAATTAAATTAGTTAAAAAAAACAATATTAATCTAAAATGTGATGAAGCCTTATTTTTTAAAGTAGTAAAAACATCCTTTCAACAAAGACGTAAAACCCTTCGTAATAGTCTAAAAATATTTAATTTAAGTGATAATATAAAAGAAGATGTTATCTTTGGAAAGCGTCCAGAAACACTCAGTGTTGATGAATTTGTTCTTCTAACTAATATTATAGCTAATGGAATCATTCCAACTTAGTAAAATTTTAATAAAAAAAATTGCTGAATTAATTTTAGCAAAGAAAAATACCATTTTAAAAAAGTTAGTAAATGAGATACATTTTGCTGACATGGCTGAAATCATTAATGAACTTAGTGAAGACCAAGGCATCTATTTAATAAAACTTTTTGATAGCGAAAAAACATCTGAAATTTTAACTGAGTTAGATGAAGATGTTAGAGAAAAAATACTTGAAGGCCTTTCGGTTAAAGAGATTGCAGACGAAATTGAAGAGCTAGATAGTGATGATGCTGCTGATATTCTTGCAGAGCTTTCTGAAGAAAGAAAAGAAGAGGTAATTTCAAAGATTAGCGACGATAATTTAGCTGATGATCTTAAAGAACTTTTATCATATAATGAAGATTCTGCAGGTGGATTAATGGCAAAAGAACTTGTTAAAGCAAATGAGAATTGGTCTGTTTTAAAATGTTTAAGTGAAATAAAAAAGCAGGGTGAAAAGGTAACACGCGTCCACTCAATATATGTAGTTGATGATAAAGAAAAACTTATAGGAAGACTATCATTAAAAGACCTGATTACCTCACCTTCAAAAAGTAAAATTAAGAATATTTATATCCCTAAAGTAGACTCTGTCAATGTTTTAGAAAAAGGTGAAGATGTTGCTAAAATAATGTCTAAGTACGATTTAGAAGCTATTCCTGTTGTAGATGATAAAACCCATTTAGTAGGCAGAATTACGATTGATGATATTGTTGATTTTATTAAAGAAGAAGCCGAAGAAGATTATTTAATTGCAGCTGGTATTCAAGGAGATGTAGAAGCAGATGATTCAATATTTGAACTAACCAAAGCTAGATTGCCTTGGCTTTTTTTGGGTTTGGTAGGAGGTTTAGGAAGTGTATTTATATTAGAAGGATTTGAAGAGTTTATGAATAACCCTAGCTATAAGGCATTATTTTTTTTCACTCCATTAATAGCGGCAATGGCTGGAAATGTTGGTGTTCAATCTTCTGCTATAATTGTCCAGGGACTTGCTAATGATGTAGTGAAAGGGAGTCTTTTAAATAGATTAATTAAAGAGTTAGGACTAAGTTTAATTAATGGTGTTATTCTAGGCTTATTAACTATAGTATTTGGACAGGTTATAAATCAACCTATAGAACTAAGTCTTGTGATTTCTCTTTCAATGTTATGTGTAATAGTGGTTGCAGCTCTAATTGGGACTTCAATTCCAATAATTCTAGAAAAAAGAGGAATAGATCCTGCAATAGCTACAGGACCATTTATTACAACAAGTAATGATATTTTTGGTATTTTTCTGTTCTTTTATATTGCAAAAATCTTTTTACTATAGTTAAAATGAAAATACTTCATTTAGATAGTACTCATTCTTATTTATATAATGAATTAGAAAAAATAGGCTTTACTAATGAATTTGATTTTAAATCTTCAAAAAAAGAAATAGAAGAAAAATTATCTATATATAATGGTATTATTATTAGAAGTAGAATTCCCATTGATCAAAGATTCCTAAATAAAGCTTCTAATATTAAATTCATCGCTAGAATTGGATCTGGGACTGAAAATATTGATCTAGACTTTGCAAAATCAAAAAATATTAAAATCATTTCTACACCTGAAGGAAATTCAAATGCAGTAGGCGAACATGCTGTAGGAATGATACTTTCTTTAATGAATAAAATTCTTAAATCTGAAAAAGAAATATCTAAAGGAATATGGTCAAGAGAACCTAATAGAGGGAATGAATTAATGGGTAAAACTATTGGATTAATAGGCTACGGAAATACTGGAAAAAGTTTTGCAAAAAAATTATCTGGCTTTAATACAAAAGTAATTTTTTTCGACCTTAAATCTGGATTAGAAGATAAGTATGCAAATTCGGCAACATTAGAAGAAATTCAAAAACAATCCGACATAATTAGTTTGCACACTTCACTTTCAAAAGAATCTATTGGCCTAATAAATCATAAATTTATCAGTAAATGTGACAAACCTTTTTGGCTAATAAATACAGCCCGAGGAATATGCGTTAACACAAGTCACTTGGTTAAAGCTCTAAAAGAAAAGAAAGTGTTAGGAGCGGCTTTAGATGTTTTAGAATTTGAAAAAAGTTCTTTTGAAAAACTTTCTGATCGTTCTAATAAAGATTTGAAATATTTAATAAAATCTAATGAAGTAATAATTACGCCTCACATTGCTGGATGGTCAGAAGAGAGTAAAATACTACTAGTAAAAGTTGCTTTAGATAAAATAAAAAAATTATTATTAAAAAAATAAAAGAATTTGCAATAAATTTTTGTGAGAAATATTTTTAATTATTTAACTACTAATTGAAGAATTTCATTTGTTCTTTGTTCCAAAAGCAATTGATTTTTCTTTAAAATTTCATTAGAAGAGTTTTCATTGAAATGTCTAATAGTAAATAAACTAACATCTTCAACACATTCTACTTTAAAAGTAGCTTTCAAAATAGATAACAGCTCTTTTAGTCTATTGTATTTATCATTAATACAAACTGAAAAACTAATAGCGGAATTTTGAATCAAATCAACTTTCATTTTATTTTCATGTAAAGTTTGGAAAATTTCGCTAATATTTTCTTCTACTATAAATGAAAAATCAAGAGATGATAATTTTAAAAGATTAAGATTTCTTTTTACGATAAAGCAAGGTATTTCTGGTTTAATTTTCACTCCTCTTGAAATTGAAGTTCCTTTAGAGTTTGGATTTAAAAAGGATTTTACATATAATGGGATTTCCTTTTTCTGTAAAGGCTGTAAAGTTTTAGGGTGTATAACAGATGCTCCATAATAAGCAAGCTCAATAGCTTCAGTATATGAGATATTTTCTAAAAGTTGAGTTTTTTTAAATACTCTTGGATCAGCATTTAAAACTCCTGGAACATCCTTCCAAATGGTAACTGATTCTGCATTTAAACAATAAGCATAAATAGCAGCTGAATAATCAGAACCTTCTCTTCCTAAAGTTGTATTAAAACTGTTTTCGTTACTTGCAATATAACCTTGGGTAATATTTAAGTTTTTATTATCAATTTTTTGCGAAATATTTTTTTGAGTAAGATCCCAATTTAAACTAGCATCTCTGTAATTAGAATTAGTCTTTATAAGTTCTCTAGAATCTATCCAAATAGCCTTTATGTTCCTATAATTCAAATAAGCACTAATTATTTTGGTTGAAAGCAGCTCACCTTGACTAACTACTTGATCATAAACAAAAGAATGATTTGGAGATTTGTTTCTTTTTAAAAAGTCTCTCAAATTTTCAAAAATTTCTCTAATCTCATTGAAAATTTCATGATTATCGTTAGGAAAGAGATTTAAAACTATTTCATTATGAAATTTAAAAACCTCGTTTACTGAATATTGTAATTCATCTTTGTTTTCAAAGTAATTGTTTACAACTATTTCCAATGCGTTCGTCGTTTTTCCCATAGCAGAAACTACTATTAAGGTTTGATCAAACCCTAACTCAATTAAGATTGAGACCAAGTTTTCTACTCCACTAGAATCTTTAATAGATGTACCACCAAATTTGAATATTTTCATTTATTTGAAATAAAATTTTTAATTGCTGTTTCATTCATTTGTGCAATATGCCAATCATCATAAACTACTGCTCCTTTAGATTCATAAAATTTAATTGCATTAATATTCCAATTTAATACTGCCCATTCAATTCTTTTAACACCTTTTGAATGAGAATACTTAATAAAGTTAGAAAACAAAGCATTCCCAATACCCGTTCCTCTTTCTTTTTCAGTAACAATCAAGTCTTCTAAATGCATTGTTTTACCCTTCCATGTTGAATATCTTGAATAGCCTAGTGACATGCCTACAATTTGATTATTTAAAACCGCAACAAAACAAACAAATAAAGGAGGATCTGAAAACCCATCTCTAATTAAATCATCATAAGTTAAATTTACTACATCTGTCTCCCTCTCAAATTCAGCTAATTCATTGATCAACAATAAAACAGATTTCATATCCTCTCTTTCTGCAATTCTAATTATAAGATTCATTGACTTAATAAATATTTAAACAAATTTAAACCAATGAATTTAATATTCACAAATTCATCAATAGTATAACAATTTTATAGATATTTGTGACAATGAAAAAAGTGGGTAATAATCCACATTCTTTACCTTTTTTAAAGTCTCTGAAAATTCAGAAACTTCAAAATTCTATTATCCAATCTCAAAATAAATATATCCTACATGGGCTCTATGGTTCATCAAAATCCTTTTTTATAAAACAACTATTTAATTCAAAAACAAGTTTTTTATGGATACTAAATGATAAAGAATCCGCTGCTTACCATTATAATGATCTGGAAAACTTTATGGAACAAAAACATTGTTCGTTTTATCCAAGTAGTTATAATAAACATAAAGATTTTAAAAAAACTGACAGTCAAAATATTTTTAAAAGAACTGAAGTCATAAAGAATCTTAGCTCAAGGGGAAACTCACAAATTATAGTGACTTATCCAGAAGCAATTTTTGAAAAAATTCTTCAAAAAAAAGAAATAAAAAAAAGAATTTTAAAAATATCGGTAGGTAAAGCATTAAATCTTGAAATTTTAAATGAGCAATTATTTGATTTCGAATTTAATAGAGAAGATTTTGTATTAGAACCTGGAGATTTTTCAGTTAGAGGAGGAATAATAGATGTCTTTTCATTTTCCAATGATTTACCGTATAGAATTGAATTTTTTGGTGATGAAGTTGAGAGTATAAGAACCTTTCATATTGAGTCTCAACTATCAAATAAAACATTTGAATCCATAGAAATTTTAGCCGATTTAGAGAATAAAGAAAATAATTATAAAAGAGAAGATCTTTTCAGTTTTATTAATAAAAATAGCATCGTAATTACTGAGAATCTCTTTTTCTTAAAAGATAAATTAGAAGATCTATATAGTTATTTATCTGAAAAAAATTCAAATCAAAATAGATTTAATCAAGAACAAATTAATAAACTTTTTTATAGTGGAATCTCCCTATTTCAGGATTTAAAAAAGTTTTCAGTAATTGATCTAAAAGGTGATAATAGTGACAAGCAAATCAATTTTAATATTATTCCACAACCAGCTTTTAATAAAAAGTTTAATCTATTAATTGAAAATTTAAATAACTACAAACAAAAAGGTTATTCTATTAGAATTTTCTGTAGCTCAGAAAATCAAATAAACAGGTTTAAAGAAATTTTCGAACAAAATGAAACTTTATTAAATCCTATATTAATTGATAAACCTATTTACAAAGGCTATGTAAATCATGATGAAAAAGAAGTTTGCTATTCTGATCATGAGATATTTGACAGGTATCATAAATTCAAAATAAAATCTAGATTTTCTCATAGTAAAAAAGTGAATTTAAACGAATTAAATCAATTAGAAATAGGAGACTATGTAACTCATATTGATCATGGAATTGGAGTTTTTGGAGGGCTAAAAAAAATAAAAGTAAATGATAAAATTCAGGAAGCTATAAAGCTAACTTATGGTGAAAGAGACACGCTCTATGTAAGTATTCATTTAATCCACAAAATTTGTAAATATAATGGCAAAGATGGAACAAAGCCAAAAATTTTTAAACTAGGTTCAGGAGCATGGAAAAAAATCAAACTAAATGCAAAGAGCAGAGTAAAAAAGGTTGCTTTTAATCTAATTGAAGCTTATGCAAAAAGGAAATTAAAAAAAGGATTTCAGTATGGCCCAGATTCATCTATACAACACGAGCTTGAAGCTTCTTTTCTTTATGAAGATACCCCAGATCAAATAAAATCTACGATTGACATAAAAAATGACATGGAAAGCTTACAGCCAATGGATCGATTAATTTGTGGTGACGTAGGGTTTGGAAAAACTGAAATTGCTATTAGAGCTGCATTTAAAGCAATAGATAATGGAAAACAAGTAGCTATATTAGTTCCTACTACAGTACTGGCCTTCCAACATTTTAAAACTTTTACTAAAAGACTAGAAGATTTTCCTGTATCTATTGATTACTTAAATAGATTTAGATCAAACAAAGAAAAAAATTTAATTATCAACGAAATTAAATCTGGCAAAATTGATTTAATAATTGGTACACATCAACTTGTAAATAAAAATGTTGAATTTAAAAACTTGGGATTATTAATTGTTGATGAAGAACAAAGATTTGGTGTAAGTGTTAAAGAGAAAATAAGGTCTTTAAAAGAAAATATTGATGTTTTAACTTTAACAGCAACTCCTATCCCAAGAACATTACAGTATAGTTTGATGTCTGCAAGAGATTTATCTATAATTAATACCCCTCCACAAAACAGATTTCCCATTGAAAGCAATGTCATTTCATTTAAAGAAAAAATTATAGAGGAAGCAATAAATTTTGAAATTCAAAGAGGGGGTCAAGTATTTTTTGTCCATAACAGAATTGAAAATATAAAAGAAGTTAGCGCTATGATCTCTAGACTAGCTCCTAATGCAGAAGTTGGGATTGTACATGGAAGAATAGAGGGGAAAAAACTTGAAAAAACTATGCTAGACTTCATTGATGGAAAATTTGATGTTTTAGTTTCCACAACAATAATAGAAAGTGGATTAGATGTTCCTAATGCCAATACTATATTTATAAATAATGCTCAAAATTTTGGACTTAGTGATTTGCATCAAATGAGAGGAAGAGTTGGAAGAAGCAATAAAAAAGCATTTTGTTACTTCATAACGTCACCATTTTCTTCAATGACAAAAGAAGCAAGAAAAAGAATTGAAGCTATAGAACAACATACTGAATTAGGATCAGGATTTTACATAGCTATGAAAGATTTAGAAATAAGAGGAGCCGGAGATTTACTTGGAGCCGAACAAAGTGGTTTTATAAATGACATTGGATTTGAAACATATCAAAAAATTTTAAAGGAAGCTGTAGAAGAATTAAAAGCTAAAGAATTTAATGAATTGTTTGATGAAGACTCGATCAAAGAAAATAGAATTACTAATTTTCAAATTGATACTGATTTAGAGGTTTTGTTTCCTGATGCATATATTAATAACATTAAAGAAAGGTTAAATCAATATCAAAAATTATCTGAAATTAAAACTAAAGAAGAGTTAAATAAATTTACAAAAGTATTAGAAGATAGGTTTGGAAAACTTCCAAACCAAACTATTGATTTAATAAAAACTGTAGAATTAAAGTGGCTTGGAACTGAAATAGGCTTTGAAAAAATAATTTTAAAAAATCGTAAAATGATCTGTCAATTCATTTCAAATAAAGAAGATAAATATTATAAATCTGATAAATTTCAAAACACATTATTAAATATTCAAAACAACCCTAACCTTTGTCAAATTAAAGAAAAGAAAAAAAATAATGAAGAAAAACTTTTATTAGTTTTTAATGAAGTTCAAACATTAACTCAGGCAATAAGTTATTTAAAGGTTTTTTAAATTTTTCACGACTCTAAATGCCTTATCTACCTGCTCCTCATTTACTAAAATTGTAAACTCATTAGATGTAGAGATTACTTCATATATATTAATTCCTTCCCATGATAGTCTTTGAAATACAAAATAATATACTCCAGGAATTGAAATGTTTTCAGCTGGTAATTTTATTGAAATTGATGACAAATTGGTTTGTTTAGAAATACAAAATTCTTCTTTAAGTATTGTTTCTACTAGTGAAGATAAATTTCCGCTTACTACTATATTACATTCATTTACTCCTCTTGATGAAGTATAAAAATCATCTTTATTATCCACTTTTGCCAAAAGCTTGGCCTGATTACTTAATAAAGTGTCGGAGACCTTGAAGTTATAATCAATAAGCGAAGATCTAACAGTAATATCTCCAATATCTTTAATGATTTTTACAATTTTATAAGTAGTCCTAAACTCTAATTCACTAGAAAGTCTTTTTAAAGCCATAACAATAGCCCCGTATCTAACTTCTTTTTTTAGAGATAATTCTATTTCTGATTTAATAATACGAGATAATGAAGTCAAATTGATAATTCCTTGGGATAAAGCTGAAATTAAAAATGGCTTAGACTTTATGTATTCTTCAACTGCTGAGGAAATAGTTTTCATATATGATGTAAATATAGTGATCATTTATGATTTGTTACAAATCAAACAAAAAATTATAAATATAACATTTGATATTTCAGTTCAGATAATATTAATGGTAAATGAAAATTTAATTGATTATTTTTACGACACATATATAATAGTGAAAAAAAGATATACCATTACATCTGCCTTACCATATGCTAATGGCCCTATACATATAGGTCATTTAGCTGGAGCTTATATTCCTGCTGATATTTATTCTAGGTACCTTAAACTCTCTGGTCATGATGTTCTATTTGTGTGCGGAAGTGATGAACATGGAGCAGCAATTCCAATTAGAGCTAAAAAAGAAGGAACCTCCGCTCAAAATATTATTGATAAATATCATGTTATTATAAAAGAATCTTTCATGAATTTTGGAATTTCTTTTGACAACTACTCAAGAACTTCTTCAAAAATTCATCACGAAACTGCTTCTGATTTTTTTAAAGAATTAAATGATCAAAATATTTTTATTGAAGAAGAATTTGAACAATTATATGATACTGTAGAAAATCAATTTTTAGCCGACAGATATGTAGAAGGAGAATGTCCCAAGTGTCATTATGATGGCGCATATGGTGATCAATGTGAAAGTTGTGGATCTACACTAAATGCCACTGAACTTATAAACCCCAAATCTAAGTTAAGCGGAAATAAGCCTACATTAAAAAAGACTAAGCATTGGTTTCTTCCCTTAAATAATTTTGAACCTTTTTTAAAGAAGTGGTTTTTAGAAGAAAAAAAAGAGGATTGGAAAACAAATGTTTTTGGGCAAGTTAAATCATGGCTAAATGAAGGCTTAAAGCCTCGTGCAATAACTAGGGATTTAGATTGGGGAATTCCTGTGCCTATCAAAGAGGCTATAGGGAAAGTGTTATATGTATGGTTCGATGCTCCTATTGGTTATATTTCAGCAACTAAAGAGTGGGCTGAAAAAGAAAAAGTTGACTGGAAGCCATACTGGCAAGACCCAAATACAAAGCTTATCCATTTTATAGGAAAAGACAATATTGTATTTCATTGTATTATCTTTCCTGCTATATTAAAAGCTTCCAAAAAATATATCTTACCAACAAATGTGCCGGCTAATGAGTTTCTAAATTTAGAAGGTAAAAAAATATCCACTTCAAAAAACTGGGCTATTTGGCTTCATGAATATCTTGAAGATTTTCCAGATATGCAAGATACTTTAAGATATGTGCTTACTGCTAATGCCCCTGAAAATAAAGACAATGACTTTACTTGGAAAGATTTTCAAGCTAAAAACAACAATGAGTTAGTAGCTATATTAGGGAACTATATAAATAGAGTGGTTGTATTAACTCAAAAATATTATGATAGTAATGTCCCTACAATTGGAGTTTTAAATGACTCTGAAAAAAACTTACTTAATAAAGTCTATTCATATCCAAAAATAATTGGGGATTCAATTGAAAAGTTTAGGTTTAGAGAAGCCGTCAATACAATGATTGACCTAGCTAGATTAGGCAACAAATATCTTGCCGATGAAGAGCCTTGGAAATTAATTAAAACTGATGATTCTGAAAGAGTAAAAACTATAATTAATATAAACTTGCAAATATGTGGAGTTCTAAGTTTAATATGTGAGCCTTTTTTGCCAAATACATCTAAAAAACTTAAGACAATCTTTAACATCAAACACGCAGATTGGAATTCTATAACTAAGGACCATCCTTTAATTGCGGCTAAAATTGGGGAAAGCAGTTTAATTTTTAGAAAAATTGAAGATCAAGAAATTGAATTTCAACTAGAAAAACTTAATAACTCTAAACAATAAAATAGGTGTTATTGGCTAAAGAATTAAACTAACCCTTACTCTTTTTTAGATTCTATACTTTCTTTAGCTACAGCATTCATTTTGCTAATTAATATATTATAGGAATCGAAAATTTTGTTCAAACTATACTTAAAAAGCTGTAAGTTTTTTTGATTTAATGTATTAGTCTTCGTTTTTAATATTTCTGTTTTAAAAACCCTAAACCTACCTATAACTGAAGGAATGTTCAATACCTGAGGAATATGAATTTCATTAATCTTATCTATTTCAAGCTTATAAGATTCAATAAAAAACCGCAATTGCCTTGGATCAGATTTTGGCATCATGCTTGTTTTAATCAATACATCAATATCTTGCCATAAATTAAAAACTTGATTATAATTAGGATCTAGATTTGAAAGAATTGGCAAAGAATCTTGAATAAAAGAATTCAATTCAGCATAATCAATCGATTTGCTAATAGGTTCTGTTTTTTTATTTGATTTAGAACAAGAAATAAATAAAAGAAAAAACCCTAAACAACATAAAAACTTATTCATAACAAGAAAATAATATTTCTAAATTACAAACTTTATTCTGTTTTAAATGTCATTTAAAATTTTCTAATTAGTTTAAAATTTTCTTGAAGACTAGCATTTGAGTCAGTTCCTATAAAAATATCGAAAATTCCTGGTTCCGATTCCCAAACTTCATTGGCTGAGTAAAATCTTAATAATGATTCGGATATTTCAAAAGAAACCGTTTTACTCTCTCCAGGATTTAATTCTATCATTTCAAATCCTTTTAGTTCTCTTACTGGTCTAGTTACACTAGCATATCTATCTTTTATATAAAGCTGAACCACTTCCTTTCCTTTAAATTTCCCTGTGTTTTTAAGCTCAACAGAAACATTTATTGAATTATTTTTTTTAAGAATTTTATTGTCTATAGCTATATTAGAGTACTCAAAAGTTGTATAACTTAACCCATACCCAAAAGGGTATAAAGGAGTATTAACCTCATCGTTGTAATGAGACCAAAAGACTTCGTTTTTTGGACCTGGTCTACCTGTATTTTTATAATTATAATAGATAGGAATTTGCCCTACGCTTCTTGGAAAAGTCATTGGTAATTTTCCGCTAGGATTATAGTCTCCGTAAAGAACTTGAGCAATGGCATTGCCTGTTTGGGTTCCTAATTGCCATGCCTCAACTATCGATGGAATATTTTTATCTGCCCAGTTGATATTTAATGGTCTTCCGTTCATTAAAACCAAAACTATATTTTTATTTACTTTATAAACTTCTTCTAAAAGTTCTTGCTGAACGCCAGGTAAATCAATCTTAGTTCTACTTCTTCCCTCTCCTGATTGGAAACCATCCTCTCCAAGGACCATAACAACTATATCCGCATTTCGAGCAGCATTTTTAGCTGAATTAAAACCGGATTTGTCATTTTCATTAATCTTAACTTTTTCATGAAATTTTACCACACCACCATCATTTAAATTAACATCAGCACCCTTTCTATAAATTAATTTGTTTTTTGGGTATGCCTTCATTCCTTCCAAAACAGTAATAGCAGTATTATTATCAGAATTTGTTCTCCAATTTCCCAGTGGGCTATTATCATCATTGGCCAAAGCGCCAATTAAAGCTATCGTTTGATTTTCCTTTTTTAAAGGTAGAAGCTGATTTTCATTTTTGAGAAGAACGATAGATTTTTTTGCCATTTCCAAAACTGCCTTGTGATTATTTGGATGGTGCATAACCTCTTTCTCTCTATCCGCATCTAAATATCTGTAAGGATCATCAAATAACCCTAATTCAAATTTGACTCTAAGTATTCTACTAACTGCATCATCAATTAATTTTATATCTACTTTTTTAGATTCAACTAAACCTTTCAAGTTTTTAATATATAAATGAGATTCCATATCCATATCAGAGCCCGCTTCTACAGCTAATTCCGTTGCATCAACTCCATTCTTAACATAACCGTGAGCTATCATTTCTGAAATCGATCCCCAATCTGATACTACAAAGCCATCAAAATTCCATTCTTCTTTTAAAATATCTCTTTGTAAAAATGAATTAGCCGTTGCCGGTATTCCGTCTAGTTCATTAAATGAATTCATAAAAGTTCTAGCCCCAGCATCTAATGCAGAGATAAATGGTGGAAAAACTACATTATATAAAGTGTTTCTACTAATATCTACAGTATTATAATCTCTACCTGACTCTGAAAATCCATAAGCTGCAAAATGTTTTGCTGTAGCAGCTATTGTATAGTGTTTAGAGAGATCGTCACCTTGAAAGCCTCTTACTCTTGCTGCTGCTATTAAACTTCCTAAATAAGGATCTTCTCCTGCTCCTTCCATTACCCTTCCCCATCTTGCATCCCTTGAGATATCAATCATAGGAGCAAATGTCCAATTAGTTCCAGCCGCAGAAGCTTCCAAAGCAGCAATTCTAGCTGAATTCTCAATCTCATCAATGTCCCAGCTTGCAGCTTCAGCAAGTGGAATAGGGCTTAATGTTTTATAGCCATGTATCACATCATTTCCAATTATTAGAGGAATACCTAACCTTGTTTCCTCTACTGCAATTTTTTGTACAGCAGTAATATCTCTTACTCCTCTCATATTTAGCATAGACCCTACTAAACCTTTTTTTAGATTTTCATATTTATATTTTGCATCACCATTTTTTGGAGAAGGGCCTGTAACATCCCAAAACCCATTATATTGATTCATTTGTCCTATCTTTTCATCAAGGGTCATAATATTCAAAAGAGAATCTACCTTTTGATTTATAACATCACTTGTACTTTTATTAATATTGTTTGTCTGACAACCGTTTAATGTCAGTATTATTAAAAGTATAATACAGTATTTTTTCATTTTTAATTATTTATTGATAAATTCTAACATATTCAATTTCCATAGTATCACTAACAAAATCAGAAGCAATCTCACCTCCCATTGTGCCCCCCATAGCAACATTTAATATTATAAACTGATCCCAATTAAAAGGAAGAATGCATGAGTTTCCTACAAGGTGATGTGGTTTGTCATCTACATAAAATGTTAAAGCTTGCTTTGTCCAAACTAGAGAGTAAACATGAAATTTTTCTGTAATATCTGTATACTCACTACTAATATGAGTATCTCCATCACCATATTTATCAGGATGATGGGCAGTTGATTGCACTTTAAAGTTATTAACTTGAGCCGCTTCTAGAATATCTATTTCCCCGCATTTAGGCCATTCAACAGACTTAAAGTTAGAACCAAGCATCCAAAGAGCAGGCCAAGTTCCTTTTTTTCCAGGAATTTTTGCTTTAATATCTACTCTTCCATAAGTAAAGTCCTTCTTAGTATTAGAAATTATTCTTGCAGAGGTGTAATTATTGCCATTATAAGATTCCTTTTTAGCTATGATTTTTAATTTGTCATCTTCCACTTTAGAATTATCTAATCTACTTGTGTAAGATTGAACTTCATTATTGTACCAAGAGTCTCCAACTTCA
>ENA-OREN01000827-OREN01000827.1-marine-metagenome-genome-assembly--contig:-NODE-827-length-41045-cov-5.300112_pt1 | contig 41045 bp, 37 predicted proteins | sample MGYA00248624_ERZ508555 | MGnify/ENA primary metagenome ERZ508555 (study PRJEB26222, sample SAMN06267773) | marine metagenome | isolation source: Saanich Inlet, British Columbia, Canada | place... | reverse complement strand
TAGGATGAAGCAGTAAATGCCTTGCCGGCAGCGGTATTGAATCTAAATTATTAATAAATTCTTGCTTTTCATTTTGATGTATTCCATTTTCATTCACATAAACAATTCCGTTGATTTTATCTAACTCTTTGAAATCATTATTCTCATAATTTTTAAACAGTTTTTCAATAGTAAGCTCTCCTTCACCTAATACGCCTATATCAAAGAGCCCGGTTTCCATTGTTTCATGCGGCAATGCACTTACCTGTGCACCTCCTATAATAGTTTTTACCCTTGGAAGCTCACTCCTTATAAAGGAAGCAACCTTTTTCGCATTAACAAATGCCGGGGTTGTAGAAGTTATACCAATGACGTCAGGAAATTCTTCCTTTATCATATTAAAAACTTTTTCATACGAGACTCCTGTTGCACAATCAATGATTTTAACTTCAACTCCAATCTTCTCTAAAATAGCGGCAATATATGTAATCCCAAGTGGGGGTATAATATTCAACACCTTTCTAACACTCCTAGTTTTTCCCACAGATTCCACTTCCTGTTCAAAGGGAGGGTTAACTAATAAGACTTTCATCATTATTCCTTATTTAATTAGAAGTTAAAATGGCCAGTAATAAGAATAGTCACAAACCTTTTTGCAAGTCATCTGTGATATACACTGTGGCATTAACCGGCCTTCTTTGCAACAACAACATAATGAGAAAATAGGTCACCTATTGAAAAATGAATTGTCTCAATACTAAAACTGGTTTTATCCATAATAGATTTGGCATGTTTTTTTGATGTCAACCTTGTGAATTCATCCGGAGTATACCAGAATTTCACTCTGCAAATTCTTGTCATTAGAAAAGTTATACTATCCATGACCATGTTAAAAGGACTAAACCGATAAGGCCAGAAAAGGACAATACACGAACCTGGTATCATCACCCTGTAGAATTCGTTCAGAATGGCAACAATATCCTCTTGAAGGAAATGCTCCATTACCCCGAGGTTATATATCCCAGAAATACTTTCGTCCTTATAAGGCAGTTTATATATATCTCCAACAACCCCCTTTAAGTTAGAAAACCTATTACAAGCTTTCCTGACTGCGTACTTTGATACATCGAATGCAATATATTTTTTCTCGAATGGTATCAACCGCATTGAACTCTCAGAGCTACCTGAACCACAATCCATAAAAAACCCTTTTTGTTTAAAATACAGGCCCAAAATCTTCTTTACGTAAAAGGAAAGGATATATTTTCTGTAAATTCTACTCCCTTCTCCAAAGAGCGTTTTTTCGTGGCCTACCCAGTATTTATCCCATTCGAGAACAGACTCTGTTTTCAAGAGGATCCCTTTCCTGTTAATTGTAATCTTTTGAGCATAGTAATAAGAGTCCTTTCAGTCTTCAATTCTCCTTTTTTCTTCAAAACATTAATAATTGAACTAAGCACTTTTAATGGATGGTAAAGTACTCTTGTTAAGTAAAACTTTAAATATGCTTTTTTCCTAAGTCTATTGAGTTCCTCCGTAGAAATATGCTCGGAAAAGGATTCCTCAGGTGAAAGATCATCAGTGGCTGTTAATTTTAGCCAGGACCCATCAAATTTGCCTTCTCTAACAAGTTTTTCATAAAGTTCCGAGCCTGGAAGAGGTACAAATCTGGAGAACGCAATCTCGTCTAAGCCCTTTTTTGCAAGCGTACAAGCGTAATCAATCGACATTTCAACATCCTCTACTGTTTCTCCCGGCAAACCACTTACAAAATAAGCAGCCGTTTTCAATCCAATCTTCGAAGCATGCTTTACAACCGTTGTTACATCATTTTTATCTTGTTGCTTTTTTATAATTTCTTTAAGGACTCTTTCAGATCCAGATTCTGGAGCAACGGTGATATGATGACATCCAGATTTTTTCATTACCTCAAGCATTTCTTCATCAGTTACTGAAGCCCTAATTCCATTAGGAGTCTGCCATCTTATATTAAGATTCTTATTTATAATCGTATTACAAACTTCAAGCGTTCTTTTTTTGTTAATAGTAAAATTCTCATCTTCAAAAAGATACTCTGTAATGTTAAATTCGTTCTTACATTGTTCTATCTCATCCAGAACATTTTTTGCAGACCTTACCCTGTACCTTCGATCCCATAAATTTGGTGTACAAAAAGTACATTGATATGGACAACCTCTTGATGAAAGTATAGGTGTCCATCTGCCTTGACAAGGCCCATGAGGAGACCCGATTTCATAATATAATTCAAGAGGAACCGCATTTCTATCAGGAAAAGAGACGCTATCGAGATCCTCAATAAAACGTTTCTTTGGATTGAAAACTGGTTTCCCATTTTCACTTTTGTAGGCGAGTCCATCTATTTTACTCAAGGCCGTAGGATTATCGATATTGCTTGCCAATTCAACAATTGTTAAATCACCTTCGCTAATAATCACAAAATCAATAGAAGATTCCGATACCGTTTCAATCGGAGTTGCAGAGGGATGAGCTCCTCCTAGAACTATCTTTTTTTCAGGAAAGTTTTTTTTAATCTCATGTGTCAACTGCCTAACTAAAGGATACGAAAAAGAAAACAGATTGGTAATCCCAATCAATCCTGCATCTTTAGGTATTCTTAAAATTATATCTTTAAAGCTAAGCCCTCTACCTGAAAGTCCACCATCAATTTGAAAGATGTTATCAGGCGCTTCAACAACTGCATCAATTATTCTTGGATCATATCCGTTATTTCGTAAAGACACAGAAAGATACATCAAACCTAAAGGAGGATTTACTCCTGCAGCTACCCAGCTTTTTGCAAACGTTTGAGGAGGATTGATTAGTATTATTTTCATATACCTAATTGATTAATAGATTCGAAAAAAGTCTCTTTTCGAAGGCTACGATTGTAGCAACCGATCTTTTATAGTACTTCTAATTGCTGATGGCAATTTCTACCTCCAGAAAGACAGAAAAAAAGAAGATCCTTCAAGAACTCCTTAAGTACTTATTTATATTTCACAATATTGATAATTAAACTAGGCACTTTGAATAGATGGTAAAATACTTTTGTTAAGTAAAACATTAATTATTCATTTCTTCTTAGCTTTATTAGTTTCTCCAAAAACATATGTTCCACCCAGAACCTACATTCTAAAAGATCAAATCCAGATATTGTCATTCTCGACAGGGAACTCTTTCATTCTTTACGTATAATGCGTTATCTGCATCCTTCACTCGTTTTCCAAGAATCACTGCTGTATGAAAAAGCCGTAATGTATAGTTGTCCTCGCAGATGAAATGTGTCTTTTTAATGCCAGAACATTGTAAACATATATGATGGATTAATTAATGTAACTTTCATAAATTTTGAGGAATCCTTTCTTTCACCGCCTGCAAGCCAACTCCCTCCCAATCACACCTATCGCAGACGAATGCTTTAGACCTACCATGTCGAATATGCTGCCTGCGAAACGAACGATATTTTTCGCTGTTCCAAATAGACTTTAGAGAATACCCATTGCTATCTATATTGCCAAGTGTAATAGGATCGGATGCCACAGGAAACTGACAACATGGCCACACACTCCCATCCCAATTAATTACAGCAACATGCCACAACCAATCACATAATCGTCTCTTTGGTTTCACTCTTTCCATCTCCGCATTACCGTTCTTGAATGAAATGGGAAGCAACCCATGCCTGGTAATACACTTTATTCCCAATCTTTCACAAAATTTATTAAATAAATGAAATTCATCCCGGTTATAATCAAAGAGGATGTAATCTACCATGATGTAAAGATTTGATTTTTTTTCATTCCTGGCATTAACCAGTCTTTTGATGTTTTCTTTTATTACTTCAATATCACCACCTATATGATATCTACCATATGTCTTCTGTGTAAAACCGCTTACGGCAATTTTTATAAAATCCAAACCATTTTCAACCAAATTCCTACATGCATCTATTGTTAGTGGCATCCCATTTGTCGCCGTCATCGTAGGTACGTTTCGTTCTGTAGCATACTTTATCATTTCATGAATACCCTTATACAAAAGAGGCTCACCCTGTACATAAAGTACAGCGATAAGGATATCGTTTTTTAATTCATCAATAACACTTTTATAAACCTCAATGTTTACCTTACCTAAAGGTATTGTTCCAGGGTGTTCTTTGTAGAAATGACTATAAATTCTCTTATTTTCATCCCGGCAGCTATAGCAGGCAATATTGCAGACATTGGTTGGTTCAACTATTAATATGGACGGACTTTGCGATGCAGTTTCGCTTTTAAGATAATAGCTAGCCTGATTCCTCACAAGATTAATAACTCTGCTTATGGCAATCTTCTTCTGCCACAACAGGCTCCATAATATCCTAACTCTGATCATTATATTTAATCAAGGTTTTTCAGCGTTGAATGAGTGCCAACCTTTTCTTGTTTATTAAAACTGTGATATTGTTTTTTTATTGTATAAAGTGGACGGTTTTGCAACTCAATCAAAATCATACTGATATATTCACCCAGGAATCCAAGTACAAGAAAAGTTCCAAAAAAAGCAAATGATAGAAATGCCATAAGAGTTGTCCAGCCCCGTACGTCAGAAGACGCACCCCAAATATACTCACATAATATTAACACTCCAGTAAATATTGAGATGGACAAAAAAATCATCGACAACAAGAGCGGCATTTTTGACCCAATCCTTGAAAATGAAATGATAATTTCAAGCGCCAATTGTAATTTCTCTGAAATTGACCGATTTTTCCTTTTAACACGTTTTATAGGTCTATAAATACATTCTGATTTTGGAAAGCCTGTAAAATATAAAAGCCCCTTTCGATATCTTGTCTTTTCCGGCATATCCAGTATGGTATTAAGTGCGCGCCGCGATACGATTATTATATTCTCGGTACTAAGATCCATATCAACATAAGTTACCAGTTTTAAAACAAAATAGAAAGATTTAGAAACAAAAGGAATTTTTTGCCAGCGGCCCGCTACGATGTCAAATCCGGACTGCGCCTTATTAAATAATTCCAGCATGAAGTCCAGGGAATAATCCATGAAAGACAGTTCTATTTCATAGATGTAATCCCCAATTGATTTGTCACTCCCTGCCAGCATTGCGGTTTCTAAACCATGTTTTCGAGTTAAACTAATAACATTAATGTATCCCTTTAAGTGAGGTATAAGGTCAAGTACTTTTTTCAGTGTTTTATCAGAAGAACAATCCTCAACGCAAATAACTTCAAAATGTTCAAAATTTTTATACAGAAAGTCAGTAATATTTTCGAGAGCCTCGCAAACTATGCCTTCATCATTATGGAGATATATAACGCAAGAGATATAAACTTTATTTTTCATATTAAAACCTCTCCCATATCATAAATATTATTAATCTTACCAGACAGAACGGCCATGAATGAAGGGTTTTCAGAGAAGGTCTTTATAACGGTTGGCCGTGAATCATCAATCTCGGATGCCTTTAGAATCGGTTTAATTGCGAAAAGGGATTGCCTATGTTTCAGTTGATCAATATTGAGATATTTTTTTGCCAATTGAGACATATATGGAAAAGCGGTTTCCGGCCTACTTTCGCATAAATTGCAATTGTCCAAATATTCTGGAGTACACAAATTATTATACCTTTGACACTCAAAATGTGGCAGATTTTTGTAAGACGTATTGTGAGGAGTAAACTCAACTGCCGAGAGAGAATGAAAACCTGTTAAACCAAAAGGCATCAACGAAAAAAAAGGCCCATCCATCACCGTAATCCCGCAATGTAACAAATCTTTTGGCACGTCACATAGTGAGATCTCACATATTTCGTACTTTATATCAAGTTTTTTAAAATGAAATTTATTAAGAACCTGGTTTATACTTGCATAAGTAGCACTTAAGACGTGCGGAGCAATTAAGCTCGTTTTATCGGAAAATTTTAATGAATACTTTTTTTCTTTTTCTTCAACTGTTTGTAACTGTTTGTTTACGAAAAGACGCAAATAGGGATTTTCAATGATTTTACCGTATAGAATGTCTCTGACTAAAATAGGGTCAAAAGAACATTCTAAAGTCATGTAAGCGGCCTCAACAGTCCCCTTCTTAAAGTATTTTCCAGGATTAATTTCTTCACATGGAATGTTTAAGTACTTACAGAATTTTTCGAAATGTTTCGCCGCAGTAAAAGAGTTTCTGTTGCTCAAAGCATATATCTTCTCGAAATTACTGTTTATAGCGTCTGCAAAGTCATTAATAAACAACTGATAATTATCCACGGAGGCCTTAGCAGTAAAAATGCTTCGCGGATAATGATAACCATTGTGAACTCTGGCTTGATTGACATATGAAGCTCTACCAAAAACTTCCTTATCGCACTCAACTAAAGCAACACGATATTTTTTTTCAAGCAACAAGTGTGAAGCATACAATCCATAAATCCCCGCGCCTAAAATAATATAATCAAACTCGGTATTCTCTCTACTCAAAACTTTATCTCTTTTTTAATTCTTTCCTTAATCTTCCTATTTCCTTCAAATATCTCAAACTTAGCGGTATAAGATTTACTTTCGAATCTCTGTCATCCTCCCAACAAACTGGTATTTCCAATATTTCGAAACTATTCCGTTCCGCTTTTACCAATAGCTCTGTCTCAAAAAACCATTCATTATTCTGGATTCCAATCAGCATTAATTTATCAAAAACCTCTTTCTTTATAAATTTAAAACCACACATCCCATCGGTAAATCCAATTTTGAGCAGTTTACTCAGGATCTTATTAAATCCCCTTGATGTTATTTCCCGAACCAAGGATCTCCCAATAACTACAGAGCCATCAAGCAAGCGTGAACCTACAATTAAATCAACATTGTTTGTCTGGAAGCGGTTGTAAACTTCTTTAAAATGACGTAGGTCTGTCGACAGATCAATATCCATTGTGCCCAAAATATCACAAGAGGAACTAAGCCATGCTTTTTTCAAAGCTGCTCCAACCCCTTTTTGATCGATCTTGATATAACGTACAACCTGATGCTCTTGTTCTAGTCGTTTGGCAATCTCACTTGTACCATCAATAGATCCATTATCGGCTATGGTAATCACAAATTCTGATATCTTATTGGCATTGCAAAATCCAATCATCTTTAAAACTGATTCCTCCAATTGTCTTTTCTCATTATATACAGGAAAAGTAATATCAAAAGTGAGTGATTGTTTACCCATGTTCTTGAGTTCTAAAGTTTTATTTCTACCTATCAATCAATATTTATATCTCTGGAACCTCATAGAAATTCCTAATTTTATTTACTATATGAATAATGTGCTCTTCTGTAAGTTCGGGATATAACGGCAGAGATAAAATTCTTGCTGCATTACTTTCTGTCACAGGCAGCTGCCCTTTCTGATAGCCTAGGAATTCGTAAGCCTTCTGCAAATGACAGGGAACCGGGTAATGAATGCCCGCGAAAATCTGATTATCTTTCAAATATTGAAAAAGTCCATCCCTGCGTTCCACTTTAACGACAAATAAGTGCCACACGTGATATACATCAGGATGTTCTTCGGGAAGCTGGAGTTGTGGAATATCAATAAGATACTTTTTATAGAGTGCCGCTTTTTGTCTCCGCATCTCAGTCCATTTTGGCAAGTACTTAAGCTTGACATTTAATACAGCACCCTGCAACCCATCCATTCGGTAGTTGTGGCCGGGGAATTCATGAATGTACTTCTCCCTGGAACCGTGATCCTTGAGAACCTGGATTTTATTATACAGAGTTTCATCATTAGTTATAACTGCCCCACCCTCTCCAAATGCTCCCAGATTTTTTCCCGGATAAAAGCTGAAACATCCACAAATGCCGTATGTTCCAACATACCGTCCTGAATACTTTGCGATTTGAGCCTGCGCACAATCTTCAATAAGAAAAAGGCCGTGTCTGTCTGTAATTTCTTTTATGCAATCAAGCGGTGCAGGCTGTCCATAAAGGTGAACAGCTATAACAGCTTTTGTTTTAACTGTTATCGCAGACTCTATTTTTGAAGGGTCAATATTAAAGTACTCAGTTTCACAATCTACAAAAACCGGAGTGGCACCGGTCAAACTCACAGCTTCTGCTGTGGCAATAAATGTATTACCAGGAGCAATGACTTCATCTCCGGCCTTAATGCCTAATGCCCAAAGTGCTACATGGAGAGCTGCTGTCCCTGAATTAACAGCAGCACAAAATCGTGATTCATGATATTTTGCAAACTCTTTTTCAAAAGCATCAACAAAAGGGCCATCTACAAAAAAAGAACTTTCAATAACATCAGAAATTGCTGCGTCTAACTCTTTTTTGATTGTAGAATTCTGTGCTTTTACATCAACAAGGTTAATTTTCATTGAAATTTATTTTTCATTATAATGGTGTAGAGATTGTACTTGTACCACTTTGCAGAGAATCCAGATAATGCAATCTACCTTCTTTCTTTATTAGCTCATCGTAAGTTCCTGCTTCACAAACAGTTCCGTCCTCTATCACAAATATCTTATCAGCATGTTTCACAGTAGAAAGACGATGTGCAACCATGATAATTGTCATGCTTTGTCTTAATTCCTGCAGTACTTCTTGCAACAACATCTCTGTTTCTGCATCAAGGTCGCTAGTTGCTTCATCAAGAATAAGGATTTTTGGCCTCATAAATAATGCTCTAGCCAATGCAATTCTTTGTCGTTGTCCCCCTGATAACTTAACTCCATTTTCACCAATCTCTGTTTGAATTCCATCCGACAAGCCTTTAATCATTTTATCCATATGCATCTTTTTACATATTTTTTCTACCAGTTGATCTGATGCTTGCGGACAACCGATGATTAAATTTTCACGTAATGTACCATCCAACAATGTAATGTTCTGGCTAACATAAGCAACATTCCTTCTGAAATCTATGATATCCAACTTGTCGTGATTGATATCTCCATAGTATACTGACCCTGTATCCGGTTTTAAAAGCCCAAGTATAATATCTAGAATTGTTGATTTTCCAGCTCCCGAGCTGCCAATAAAAGCAACCGTATTGCAAGGTTTGATTTCAATATTTATATTTTCGACAACATAGTTTTTCCCCTTATAAGCAAAACTAACATTTTCAGATTTGATAGTTTCTTCAAATCTGAAAATCTCGCCGCCATGTTTTTCCTCATTCACTTTGAGCGCTTCTAATCGATTAACGACAGATTGATAAATAGGAATATGTTTATTCAGAGCCAGGTAATTGTCAAATACCAAACTGAATTGAGGAGACATTCTTTGAAATACTAGAAGGAGAACAAGAAGAGTAGAAAATCCAATGCCTAGCACCCCATGAAACATTAACAAACATATCAAAAAAGAAAATGTAAATAAGAATGTAGCAGTTTTTTGAAGTTCTTCTCGCAAATTTATGAGCCTCATCAATCGGATTGTTTCTGTTACGTAACCTAATATCTTATTCATAAATCCCATATGCACATTAGACGATTTAAAGAACTTTTTATTTTGTAAAAGCTCGGCCGTTGCGCATGATAAACTCTGAGAAGTTTTATTAAATTGATTTGAGAGCCATTGAACATTGTGAGAATTCTTTGAGCAGAAAAAAAACAAAACTCCATAAGCAAGAAAGGCAAGCAAAGTAACGTATAAAGATAGTTTTATAGATACGAATAGAAAAACAATTGCCTGTATAGAATAAATCATTATTCTCAGAGCATTTAAATGCGCAACACTGGCTAAATCTGTTTCCTTAATAATAGAATGATTCATTTCTCCTAATTTATCATCATTTAGCCATAACCAATTCACATTTAAATATGCCTGAAAAAGTTTTCTCTTATAATTGCCCGAAACTTCCAGGCCAGCATATTGTACAATAATAACTGAAACGAATACCAATGCCTGGCCAATTATTATTAAAATGGAAGCTAGCGCTAATAAAACATAAAAAGAAGGTTCAATTCCAAAATAGTTACACAATTTACCTAGAATATTCATATTTACTTGACTTACATTATTCGAAGAATCTGTCTTTAAATATTCAAGAATGGGTATAAGCATTGGAAATCCTACAACACTACAAATTCCACTAAGTAATTGGAATATCATAATGTACATATAATTTGGCGTTGAAATAACCAGATTAATTATAAATTTTATTTTATGTAGAAATGGCATAATTTAAATACAATCCTTTTTAATACATAATTCATTTCATAGCTTCACATTTTCGCCAAAATATTTTTATATCAAAATTTATCAGGAGCTTGCTAAGTTGAAAAGAAATATCTGGGCCATAAAGCTCTTTTGCTTCATCAAAAATTCTCTTTATATTGTCCCGGTTATAAGATATCTGGTAATTAACTGGTTTTTTATATGTAATCAACGGATTCGCACTATCTCCGAGCAAATACCATTCGTTTACATCGTAACCTAATTGCAGAGTCTCAGTAGTATTAATATCCAAGTCACTCTCAAAAAGAGTACTGATATTACGTAAAGACAGAATCCAATTCTTGGAATCATTTAAAGAGTCATAAACTCCTCCAGTTATCCTTACAGGAGATTTTTTTTCTAAGGCAGAATAAGCCAATTCTATTGATGCAATCCAGCCTTTAAGAAAGATTTCTGTTTGATATTTTCTGACAAGATTATCTCCAAGTTCTCCGGTTAGTAATTTTTTATAGTTTTCTTCTTTTGTTAAGCATTTATAGAGAGAATCTCTTGATTCAAATAACTCATTATGTGTTTCATCTAAATATCTATTATAGATTTCTGACAATACACTTTTGCCAGACTTAATTAATTCCCATAGACAATAAAGATATTCGTAAACATCGATACCCAGTTCTTTTACATGCCTGCTTATAATATCAAATTGCTTATTATTAAAAAAGGACGTTACAAATGCGAAACCACGGCATTCTAAATAATCCTCATATGACATTGTATTTGTCGCAACACACACTTCTTCAATTTCAAAGATTTTTTCTCCCACATACTCGCCAATTTGTTTTGGTAAAATCCTAAATTTAGTTTGAAACCTATATTTTTCTCGACATTCTTTTGAGGCTAGAGAGGTTCCTCTCAAAAGCATTGTCGTGTATGGGACAAATTGAATACCTGCTAGAATTAAAAATTTTACTCCTTCAAAAAAAGAATCTTTCGTTTCTTCCGGCATAGGCACAATAAGCTCACTGATACTAAATAAGTGACGCTTTGATATTTCAATCAGATAATCATCTTTAATCCGATTTTTCCGTTTAACGACCCCTAACGTTTTTGGGTTTAGAGATTGAATTGAACATGAAATCTGCATTTTATTTTTTAAAAGTGAGCAAATTCTTAATATCCGATCATAGTTTGCTTTACCTGTGGTCACATTAAAAAAGTTAGGCCAACCAAATTCATCTTGTAAACTCCTGATATGTTCTGCTATCTCTTCATCACGCTTGTACATCCCAAAGTTTGAGTCGCAAATGGACAATAATACACTTGGATAATGTTTCATTTGCTGAGCAAAATATGTTAGTTCTTGTTTTATTCGTTGAACACTAAAGGTTGCCACAGAAGTGTACCAGGATTGACCTATAAAACAAAATGCACATGAAAAAGGGCATCCCCTGGCTGTTTCTATTGATGGAGCATAGTTTCCGTCAAACCATTTCTCCATCAATCCGTTCAGATATGGAGAAGGGATATCATCCATATTCATTACACGTGGAATCGGATCGCCAACAATCAGATTTCTAGTTTCGGGACAAATTGACATGATTCCGCTTTGAGGCTGACTTTTTAGATAATTAATTTCGATGCCCTGCTGAATCTTTTGAATAAGCCGTGAAAAGGCTACCTCACCTTCAAGATAAACATAAAAATCAATTTCCTTTCTCTGCAAGAGATATTCAGCACACGCTGAATGATCTGTGGGAAATTCCGGCCCTCCTGAGATACAAATGACAGAGGGATCCATCTTTTTAGCATAACGAAAAACCGCACATGATAATTCACTACTCCAACAGTAATTTGATAGGGCAACTATATGAGGCTTCCATTTCTCTATATCTTTTAGTATCGTTTCAGGATTATCGTAAAGTTGAACATTGATGGAATTTGATTCAGATTGCGAGATAGTATATGAAGCAATATATCCAATCCCGACAGGCATAAAGACTATCTGTCTGCCTAAAGTTCTATGTCTTAAATCACCTAATGCGATCTTGATTGACTTCATCTATGTATCTTTTAATAGCATTTGACAAGGTTTTTCCTGCACTGTTAATATCTTCATTTGAAAGAGGGAATGGATCTTCTCCTGAAACAGCATATGGTTTATCTGCCTTAAAGCTATGCAATAAAACGGCATTTAGAAGACAAACGAGTCTTTTTTTTCTCTCATCAGGACTTATTTTGTTTATTCTCTTAACCTCATTATAAATTTCTTTTGATAGGTCAAAAAGAGAAGAAACTCTTTTTGATAATTCTGTGATCTCATAAGAACTTTCATGGAAATTAATAACTGGCTTATTGTGGAACAAAACAGCTTCCCAACCTGTTGTACCGGTTATGGTAACAACAAATTGAGAATTTCTAATAATATCATTATTGTCTAAAGTGGTTGGTATTAGTTTTACATTGGCATAACTTTTTATTTCTTTGTAAAATGAAAAAGGTCTTACTCTGTGTAGAAGATTTGAGGGATGTTCTTTTACATAAATCTTCCAGTCAAAAGGAATACTTTTTGCCAGTACTTCAATAATGAATAATTGGTTTATCCACATGTTTGCTCGTACTTGCAGTGCATATTCCGGTGAAAGATGAAGTGGGAAGTAAAGGTATTTTTCGCTAGGGTTGTATTTATCATAAAAAGATTCTTCTGATAACTTTTTTCTCTGATAAAATCTATATAAACTACGATAATAGTTAAATAAGATATTCCTGAATGAATATCTTGAATTTTTATTCATAGTTTGACTTTTTAATCCTTTTTCTAATTCTAGCGCTCTTATTTTATATAAATGACCAGTCGTGCTTATTATGGCTTTCAAAAAAGACAAGATAACATTTCCTGGTTTATAAGATTTTAACTTTTTAACATATTTATCTCCCTGGTCATGATAATAGGTTTTATTTTTATCCTTTAATAATGCAAACATCTCTTCATAACATTTTTCACCCGGAGAAGGATCAATAACCAATTCACCTTTGATAATTTTAGTATATGTTTCATTTATATTATGGAATATTACCTCTTTGTTTGTTGTAATAGTACAGTAGTTTTGAACTCTGGTTTCTGTCGGCGCAAGATGAAGAATATTTTTTCTTTTACATACGTGTTCAAGTATTGGTGACGCCATTGAATGTGTTCCCAATCTAAACAAAACAACGTCTGCATTAAATTTTGAGAGAACTCTCTTAAAGAACCTTACATAGCCTCCCGCAACTCTCAAGGCATTATCGTAGTTCACCTCTTTTCTTGACTGAAGTTCAAAAGGCACAGCTCCCTTACTAAATTGATATCCCCATTTTCTATCTACCGCAATCAGTCGCCATAAGCTTTTCTCCGGTAATGTTTCTTCAAATTCTCTCACTTCTTCCTCTGCTAGATCCTCTTTAATAAATTTTGCTTCAATGTTATAAATGTCATAGAGGAATTCATATTCTATCTCCTTCTGGTTTTCCAGATATTTCTTAATATTTCCATGTGCTGATATTATTCCCGCGAATCTACTCCCTGGGTAAAGATGCTTTAGATGAATAGCTACACTGTTCCATGGTTTATAATTTAATGTTGTAAAAAAAAAGAAAAAGTTCATAAGCTTTTTTGTAAGGTAAATTAAAGTTCTAAATAATAAGCGATGACAATATTGATCCCTTTATGAACATATCACCATATTTCTTTCAATACCTGGAAAGCCTCAGCATACACATGCCCTGCCATTTCTCCTCGCAATGTTGCCAAGGCTCTTATCATTTTTTCACTTCTTGGAAAAGGATGCTTACCCATTTCTCCTGCAAACATGCTCATCGCCTCTATTTTTTGCTCTATATGATCTGTTATATTACAAAAGCTATTGGGGACAAAAGTGCATGAAGGAATTTGCGGTGAAAATTCAGTCTCTGAAATTACTTCATACATTAAGATGTTTTTAACAAAAGGAGTTTTGAAAATTTTTGTACAGCTTATAGCTGCATTAAATGTGATTCGGTGGTCTGAATGAACATCGCTTCTATTAGGAATAAAAATAGTATCAGGTTTAACTTTGTTAATTACGGAGTCGAGAGAATCAATAATCTCTTTTATTGAAAAGGTATCGAGCTTGGTTGTTGGGAAATTTAATTTAAAAACGTCATCAAACTTATAAAATCTTGCTACATTGTCTATCTCTTCCTGCCTGGCATTTACTTTCTCAATACTAAGCTCGGATTCCTTTACTATATTTGTAACAATAACCCAACAAACATATATATCTTCTTCCTTTAATTTAAGAATTGTGCCACCGCACCCAAGAGTCTCATCGTCTGGATGTGGTGCAATTACCATAACCTGTTTCATCAGAGATAATCTCCTACCTGCGGTAAGTATTCAAATCGATGATCTGTTAGCGCAATTAATCCATCTCCTGTTTTTACAATAATTTTGCTTCCTACTACATCAATTACCTTACCAGATTCTAAGTTTTCAACACCTTTACAATTATCAATAATTTTTGCTTTCCATATTATAATTTCTTTACCTTTAAAATTGCAGTGAGCACCTATATATGGCATAGTTAGTGCACGAACTAAGTCATTAATCCTCTTGGATGACATCCTCCAATCTATTTCTCCATCTCTTGACGTTCTCTTCCTCCAGTAATTGGCCTTTGAATGTTCTTGCTGAATCCTTGTAACAATGCCTTTCTCTATTTCTGGTATTTTTTCATTTAAAAGATTTATAGATAAATTTGAAACTTTGTTATAAATAGTTGAAGCATTATCTTCTACGCTTATATCGAATGCTTTCTGTGCCCATATATCTCCAGAGTCAACTCCTTCATTTAACCAAAAAAGAGTTACTCCACTTTTTGTCAATCCATTTGCAAGCGCCCATATAATAGGGTGCCTGCCTCTATTCTGAGGCAATAGGGCAGGATGGCTTCCTAAGCATCCAATCGTTGGAGTTTTAAGTATGGATATTGGAATTATTTGAGACAAACCGAAAACAAATATGATGTCAGGTCTTTTTTTTTCAATATGCCTAGCTTCATCCTTTATCTTTTCAAAATAATAAACACTTTTACTGTAATCTTTAGCAACTTCTCCGAGATCAAAATAATCACTATTAAATGTAGATACCTCTTTATAAGGGCACATTATATCAACCATGTTTATATTCATCTCAAGCAAAGCTCTAAGGCAATATCCACTATAATTCACAGATCCTATAAAAACATATCGATTCATTGCAGAATATTGTGAAAATGTTTCTTTATTAGATTCTCACCCAAGGGGGCTTCTTTTATTTTCCTTATTATTTTCTGACTGGAATTGCCAGGGCCGTAGGAATTTTTCAACCCTTTAAGTGATTCGCTAAATTCAATAGAAATGGCTTTCTTAATTGCTTTTAATATTAGCTCTTTTTTACATTCTTTAACATCTATAACATTTGCGTCTTTTATTCTTCCTTTCTGCCTATCACCAATATTTACAACCGGTAACTGAAATGCAGGGGCTTCAATAATACCGCTGGAAGAATTCCCAACCATAACAGAAGCATTTTTCAGAAGAGAGAGATACCGTTGCTGTCCCATGGAAACAAACACCCTCCTCTTTTTAGGATTCTTTTTCACAAATTCTTCAATCTTTCCAATAATAACTCGGCCACTTGTATCCGCATTGGGAAACGTAAAAGCCCAATATATTCCTTCAGTCCCCTGAAGAGCCTCTAATAACTCGCTTATCTGTGATTCGGCCGTATTAAGCTCTAAAGTTACGGGATGAAACGTAACAACACCAATTTTATTATCTTTAGGAAGGTTTTGATCTTCGCACAGACTGTCGCGATTTAAAAGATTAAGCTTAAAAATATTATCTATACCTGGAGCTCCATAACAGAAGACATTTTCAGGCTTTTCTCCCATTTGAATAATTCTTCTTTTATATTTCTCAGCAGACGCAAAATGAATGTGGCTCATTTTAGTAATTGAATGCCTTATAAGCTCGTCGATTAATCCCTCTGTAGATTCACCACCATGAATATGGGCAATTGGAATTCTAAATGGAATAGCCGCACTAACTGCTGAATGAATTTCAAAACGGTCACCTAATACAATTATAATATCTGGCTTAAGTTTTGAATAGGCTTTTGCAAAACCAATCAGCCCTAGCCCCATAGAAACAGCGATTGCCTCTTCTGTATCAGAGGAAAGAAGCATCTCTACCTTTTCTATGATAGGAAAACCATCCTTTTCAATTTCTTTTATAGTTAATCCGAATTCCGGTGAAAGGTGCATTCCGGTAACGGTTAATTGTAGCTCAAGATCAGTGTCTTCCTGGATTCCTTTAATGATCCAGTAAAGCAGACCGTAGTCAGCCCTGGAACATGTAATGACAGCAATTTTTCTTTTGTGCACTATAAAGATCTCACTTATTACTTTTTTTCCATCCTACTTTCCATTCAGCCATATTCATATTTCGTTCAAGTAAATGTTTTCTTGCTTCCGCCAACCCATTTCCTAAGAAATTAAAGAGATTTGCAGTCGAAACCGCCTTAACTCCTCCTTTTTCCATACCCACAGCTATATGATCATAATTACCGACTCCTCCTGAAGCAATTATAGGAACGGTTGACAATTCACCAATTTTATGGATAGCGTCCAGATCAAGACCCTGTCCTGTCCCATCCTTTTCAATAGATGTAATGTAAATCTCTCCCACTCCTAAATCTTGAGCATTTTTAACTGCTTTTTCTAAAGTCAAACCCGTGTTTTTACTCCCATTATCAATTATGACTTCTGTCTTACCTTCAAGCTTTTTATAATCTATAGAAGCAACAACACACTGGCTCCCAAATGTTTTCTTCAGATTTATTACAAATTTTTGCTCTGTTACTAATGGGGTATTAACGATCAACTTGTCGGCACCTGAATTTAAAATAAGCCGGGCATCCTCAATAGTTCTAATCCCACCACCTGCAGCAATAGGTGCAAAGCAAAGCTTACTTAATTTCAATAAATTTTCTGCAAACTGAATTATATTTTTCTTTCCACGCTCAACATTTAAAACTATAAGTTCATCAATAGAAAATGCTATTGTTTCAAAATTATAATATTTCTTGATCCAATCCAGGTCCCCAACTGATTGTAGTTTGAAATTTCTACTCAGGACAAAAGTACCATTTTTGAGAAGAAGAGTAAATATTAGGCGGTTTTTAACCATATCTTACAGCTTAAGGTTAATAAAATTGTTTAAAACTGTGAGCCCATTACTTTGACTTTTTTCAGGGTGGAACTGTACTCCACAGATATTCTCTCTTTGTATACTAGCTACTATTTTATTTCCATAATAAGTCCATGAAGTAACATCTCCAGGGTCATCACAAATCATACTATAGCCGTGAACATAATAAAAATCAGTTTGTGAAGGCAATCCTTCAAATATATTATTCTCTTGTGATTCAAAATATGTTGAATTAAAACCAATATGTGGCACTTTTAACGAAGAATCATCAGGTGATAAAGCTTGCACTCTTCCTGATACCCAGCCGAGACCTTGGATTCCCCCTTCTTCTTCGCCATAATCACCTAGCAGCTGCATTCCTAAGCAGATTCCCAGAATGGGAATTTTCATCTCCAGTGCAGCCTTATTCAATGTTGGGATTAAATCCATTTTGTTAAGATTCTCCATTGCGACTTTGAAAGAACCTACCCCAGGTAATATTAGCTTACTACTTGACAAAATTAAGTCAGAAATATTAGTTACACGATACTCGGTCTCCAGATATTCTAAGGCATTCTGGATTGAACGAATATTACCCATACCATAATCTATTATTGAAATCATAATATTTTGAAGTTCAGACTCAGATTATTTCAAAAATTGCCTTCCATCTTCCATCAATTTTTTGAAATAATTTTTTGTTGGCTAATTTATCAAGAGTTGCATTAAATTCATCCTTAGTCATGTCAAAGTATTCAAGATATTGATCAATATATGGTTCCGGATATTGATTATCATAAATTCTTACCAACTCCATTCCCTGTTTCCGTGTCATAGCTCCTCTTCGAATATCAATACCAACATCCTGAGAGCATCTTCCAAAACCAAATTTTAGATACATTAAGTAATAATGTAAATCTATAAGACAAGTATCTGTTTGGGCAAAATTATTATATGTTCCAACAGAAGCCGTATCTCTTTCCTGCATACCACACTTTTCTTTTGCTAAAAGGTAATTTTCATATGGATCCCAGTTATCAAAATAAGACCAATGAGCGGCCATGGTTCCACTTTTTTTAACTTCCTCTTCCGACGGGAAGCAAAACAAGGCTAATTCTTTTTCAGTAAACCGATTCAAATACGTTGAAGGATCAATTCCACTCAGATAAATTCTTTCTGCGTATTCTCTTGAATAATTAGATTTATTGTTGGTTTCACTGGTGCCACCATATTCTACCTCTCCATCTTCTCCATACATTATCAAAGGTATTCTAAAATTTACAGCGGTTCTTAAAATTGCGGCTTGAAGGCTAATCTGCCACCCAAAAAGAGGTCTTCCGTTCTCTAAAAATTCAATCTTTGAAATTGCTCTGGTAACTTCCGGATTAGGTGTGATTAGTATGTGATCATAACCTGAAGCAATAAAGTTTTTTAGATTCTGATCTCCTACTTCAAATGGCAAAGGGATAGAAATTGTGAGAGCTAAGGGCGTCATGCCCATTTCATGCTTTAGCTTATAATTAACAGTTGAGCCATCTTTACCACCACTACAAGGAACAATACAATCAAATCCATTAATTTGGGACCTAAATTTATCACACAATTTCTCAAGCTCTTTCCCTCTGGAATCCCAATCAACAACATTTTTTTTTGACTCTGCCCACTGGCAGGCATTACATAATCCTTTATCATTAAAGGTTACTCTTGGTCTTGTCGAAGGCATTACGCAATTTGAACACCACAGAATATTTCCATGCATCATTTTATCTCCCACTGATCAAACTATTCAAATAAACTTTTAGAAATGGAAAAATTGAAAAATCATATTTAGTCATACCGGTTTTACGTAATGCAACATCTAATTATTTCCAGATTTCAATTTTATTTGTAGATTCTTTAATTTTATAATTATCTGGGTTGCCAATATAAATGCTGTTTTCCTCAAGACTTGTATCCATCAGCAACGATCCAGCCGATATTTTACAGTTTTTTTCAACCAAACAATTCCCTAAAATTGAAGCACCCGGGTGCAAACTAACATACTTCTTTAAAGTCGGATAGATTTCTTTATTACTACCAACATTGCAGCGTTGGTAGACTAAAAAATAGTTTGAATATTTACCTCTTCCTAAAACAGTTCCAACAGGATGTACAAACAGAAAAATATCCGGTAATTCAACTTCGTAGAATGCATCTATACTATGAAGACATTTATTCAAATAAAAGATTTTTGTACAAATATCTTGCTTTCCTTCCTCTTTAAACAAGGCATGCGATAGAAAATATAAAAACATAGCGTATTGATCTGCATGTAGATGATTAAATAGTATACTTTTCCCATTAAAAAAATATCTATTATTAACAAAGGAAAAACAATATTCCACTCTCTCCAATACTTTATCTATATAGCTTAGTATAATTTTATTTTCTGTTTTGTTACTGTCAGGGAAAAAGACATTTAATTGGCTTACCACATAATCTACTAGCCCCCTCTTATTGATAGACATTTTCAAGATATCAAACCTAAAAGTTTCTGAAGTAAGGCTTAAAGCTATACCACAAAAATTAAACCCCAATAAGTTTCGATTTGTTTTTTAATATGGTTTCAATGCATAGGAAATCAACAAGGTCATCAACTTCAAATGCCTTCCATTTCGGAACAATATAGGCCAATGCTTTTTCATGGTAAAACCCTTTATATTTGAAAAGAGCTTCTATGGTAGACGCATATATGGTACCTTCAAGGAAATATAGTTTTGAGAGATCCTGTCGCCTACTGATGCCGGAGAAATCTTTCTTCAGATAAGGCATTAAGAAACCATCGGAATTGATCCCAATTAAGAAATCCGGATGTGTGGCTTCTAGCTCACAAACCCCAGCAATTGACTCTGCCCTTTTGAAATTATTTACCAGGGTCTCCAATGAATTATCAATGTCAGATACTTCTCTTAAAGGAGAAGTCGGTTCAAGCAGGACCATGAAATGATAACAATCTCCCATCTCCTGCAATATTAAAATTACATGTTCTAACACCTCATAAGTAGAAGTTGTGTCGCGTGCTAATTCTGCCGGTCTCATGAATGGTACCTCTGCACCATATTTTCTTCCAATGTCAGCAATCTCCTCCGAATCTGTTGAAACCACGATTTTATCTATATATTTTGATTCTTTTGCTGCATCAACTGACCATGCAATTAGAGGTTTTCCACATAATTCTTTGATATTTTTACCCGGCAAGCCTTTAGAGCCACTTCTGGCAGGAATAACAGCAAGAACTTTAAAATCATTTATCATAATTTAACGCATATTTACGGTCTCTCATGCGATTTCAGATATAAGTGTTGCCACTTTGATATCCTCAGAAAAGTCATAAGCTGGTTTTTTGTTTGTCCGGATTGCATCTATAAAATCTTCTAATTCCCTTATATACGGCTCTTCATAGATAAATTCGTTATATCCTTCAGCTCTGGTAATTTCTCCTTGTATCTCAATTTGTTCCCATCCTTGGTTTGGAGTTGTCCAATGACGTATCGTATGAGCGCCATCCCAGACAATTGTCCCCTTGTTTCCAAAAATTTTCATGCTATTAATACTTGGACAAGCCAAAACATCGACAACAAAACTGCCACGAACATTAGTTTTGTGCTGAACGGAAACATGATAGTAATCCTCGATTTCCATGCCTAAATTTCCTAAAGTTGATTTTTCTGACCTTGCCAGGTCAATTTCACCAAAAAGCCAATTAAGGCAGGGGATCTGAATCGCTAACAACTCTTTACATCCGCTAGTTCTTGGATTACTGACAAAGAAATCACGAATATCTTCCCAGGGATGCCAGTCCCGCAAATACTGGCCGACATGATAATCATAGGCATATACCTTTCCAATACATTCTTCCTGAAGCATTGATTTCAGTTTTTTTATCGGTTCTTTAAATCTGAGAGTACTGGATGCTGCAACTACCAGTTTCTTTTTTGAAGAAGCAGAAATGATTTCGTCCATTCCATCCGGGATTATACTAATCTCGGAAAACACATGGCAGTCATAAGAAATAGCTTCTTTTATATCAGCAGCATGTTGGACAGGGTTATTACATACGAGTACCGCGTCAGGCTTACAGTTAATGTAAGCTTTTTCCAGACTCTCAAGGGTTTTTATATTAAAAAGTCTTGTAGCTTCATCTCTCCTGTCTTTTCGAATATCAACACCAATAATATTTTCCTGATCCAATACCTTCAAGCAGCGAATTCTTCTTTTCCCCATTGAACCAAGGCCTACTACAAGAAATTTCATAGTGTTAGTGTGAACTATTAGTTAATGATTTTGATGTATTCGTTTGCCTGCTTATAATCATCTATATGTCCTATGTCCAACCAATATTCTCTTACAGGAAACACAATTATATCTTTATTTTGATCTTTAAAATATTTCAATAAATTCGGCATCTCATAAAATGAATTCTCAGGCATCATTTCCAATAGTTCCGGATTCAGGACATAAATGCCGGCATTGATAAAAAGCTTCTGTACCGGCTTCTCGACAATGTCAACAAAACGATAATCATCCCGTTTAACTACCCCATATGGAACCTGGAAATCAAACTCGCGAATCCCTATTGTCACATCTGCTTTATGTTCTATGTGGAAATCAAGCATCTGCTGAAAATTGACTTTTGTCAGCAAGTCACCATTCATGACAAAGATTGGCTCACTATGTTTTTCCTTAATCAAGCTAACTGCGCCTGCTGTTCCCAATTTCTTATCCTCATACAAGTATTTGATTTCTACTCCCCACTTGGAGCCGTCTCCAAAGTATTCTTCAACCATGGCGGACATGTAATTTACAGAAACATAAAAACGCGTAAAATCGTTTTCTATGAAATTTTCTATAATATTTTCTAAAATGGGTTTATTGCCAACTTTTAGTAAAGGCTTGGGGCATTCGTCTGTCATAGGCTTTAAACGACTCCCAATTCCTCCAGCCATTAAGACCACCCAGTTTTTCTGCTCGCCAGTTAAGTACAACTCATTTAGTCTTTCTAAACCTACCACACATCCATTTTCATTCACACGTGGTAAACAATAGACACGTTGATGTTTCATTGTTGATAATATCACTTCACGATTTTCATTTTCTTTGGCAACTACTGGATTCGTCGTCATAACCATGTGAACTGGTTCATCAAACGAGATTCCTTTGAGAATTCCACGACGGATATCTCCATCAGTCACAGTACCCAAAAGTTGTTTATTTTCATCCACAATCAAGGCAATCTGCATAGAACTATTGTCAATCGTTTCAATAGCTTTATGAATAGAAGCGTTTGTAGATAATAAAGCTTTTTCCCAATCTGTCATGAATTCATTTCCCTGGCTGGCAATCCAAATACAGTTGATCCCTCTTTGATATTATTTAGCACTAACGAACCCGCTCCAATTAAACATTTTTTGCCTATATGAATTCCCTGAATTACTAATGCCCCTGTTCCAATATGAACAGCATCTTCCACACACACACCTCCTGAAATTGTCACTCCCGGTGCCAGATGGACATGGGCACCTATGATACAATCATGATCAACTGATACCTTAGTATTGATTATGGTGTTTTTTTTTATCACACTCCCTGGTTGAATTACCGATCCTGCCATTACCTGAACCCCCTCATCTATCTGCACATCAGGCGAAATAACAGCGGAGGGATGAATCACACTCGCAAAAGAGTATCCTCTCTCTTTAAAATAGTCAAACAACCTCTGCCGTTTCTCTATTTTACCAGTAGAACCAATACCATTCACTAATCGAATCGATTCTGGTGAATATCGAGAGATGGATTCATCGTTCCCAATTATATTAATCCCATACACTTTATTATTTATATCATGCGAATTAATAGAAGTAATACCAACCACATTAATATCTGCAGCAAGAAGTGAATCAATTAATACTTTAGTATGGCCTCCAGCGCCGAGAACAATAATTGGAATGCTCATTTTTCTATCATTTCATCTTGTTTGTAGTCTCTATCAGCAGTAGATCCCAGATATTCCCAATAATTTATCGGCGAGATTCCAGAACCTGGACGTTTAACAACAAGTTTATTTCCAGTAATAATCTCCCCTTTTTTAATATCATCAGATGCAATAAGACTTTTTCGAAAAACAGGCCTGTTCTTTAGTTCAGATGGTGTGGGTATTTTATCTGGGGAGCCTAATGCTTCCTCAACCTGTCGAATGGATTCAACCATTGTCTTTAATTCATGAGGCTCTAATGAAGCTTTATGGTCGGGACCAGAAAGCTTTCTACTTAAAGTAAAATGTTTTTCTATAACTACTGCTCCAAGCGCAGCAGCAGCAATTGAAATTGCAATGCCAAGTGTATGATCAGAAAGCCCTACCTGCAAACAAAAAGATTTCTGTAAAGTATCCATTGCATGAAGGTTTACTTCACCATATGGAGCTGGATACTCTGAAGTACAATGAAGCAATAGAACCTTTTTTCTTAATACTTCTTGGCCCATTTCGGAAAAGTAAATATCTTGAAAGTTTGTCATCAAAAACTTTTTATCAGGTGCTACATAACCGAAAGCCAAAACAGACAATGCTATTTCAATCTCGCCAAGTGAACTCATCCCTGTAGAAAGAATAACAGGCTTACCGGTCTTAGCCACCTTCAACAACAGCGGTGCATTAGTTATGTCCCCTGATGACAATTTTATCACCGGAACATCTAAAGTATCTGATAGCAAATCAACACTTTCAAGATCAAAAGGAGTTGCCAGGAACTGAATTCCTTTCTTTTGACAGCACTGAATTAATGAGCTATAATCATCGAATCCCAATTGAAGTTTCTTAATCATTTCAAACTGAGATTCGGTACAATTTGTTGTTTTCATCTGATACTCAGCTTTTGGCGCTATGCGAGAGACAAGATTTTCAGCTCTGAAGGTTTGAAACTTAACAGCATCAGCTCCTGCCTCGACAGCCACATCAATAAGCTTTCTTGCCATTTCAAGAGAACCATTGTGATTAACACCTGCTTCAGCTATGATGTAACATCTGGTATTGGATAACGAATTTAAGAAGGATTCTTTTAAAACATTTTGCATAAAGGATTTTATAAACTATTAATGCTATTAGAAGGTTGAACTCGGAATGCTTATCAGTCGTCTTTCAATACTTTCAGATACTGACAAATTCATTTTTGGACAATCCTGAAACATTTTTAATTTGTGCATTAATGTCCAGGCAGGTCGGGCCATAATGTTCTGGTCGCTAGTCAACTCAAGAAGAGTATCCCGTTTCCCGGCATGCTCTTCGTCTAACAATAAAACATTATGCCAATAATTGCTCCTTGCGTATTTCGCCTCAGTAAAGAAATGAATTCCTTCAATATTATCAAAGATTTTTTTTAAATTTAAAGCAAGTCTACGTTTTTTTTCTAAAAAAATCTTTATCCGTTCGAGTTGAGCACAACCCAGGGCTGCGTTTAGATTCGGCAGACGATAGTTATAACCGGCCTGATCATGAACAAAAGCCCATCTATGTGGTAATTTAGCTGTCGTAGTTAGGTGCTTTGCCAATTTTGCCAATGATTCATTGTTGGTCAAAATTGCTCCTCCCCCTCCGGATGTTATTATCTTATTTCCATTGAAACTGACAGCAGAAACATTTCCAAAACTGCCGGTATGCCTATTTTTATAAAGAGAACCCAATGATTCTGCAGCATCCTCTATTAGCTCCAGTTTGTAACGTTTACACAATTCTACAATCGGATCGAGATCAACAGGGTGCCCAAAGGTATGCATGGGAATAACGGCTTTTATGCAGCGTCCTGATTTTTTATTATAGCAGCCATCCGAACGGACTTCAGCAAATTCGTCAAGATAATTAAGAAGCTTGACTGGATCGAGACCCAATGTCCTCTCATCACAGTCTACAAAATGGGGAATTGCGTTGCAATATGCAACTGCGTTAGCAGTTGCAACAAAGGTCAAAGCAGGCACAAGAACCTCATCATCCCTTTCAACTCCAATCAACTTAAGACATATATGTAAAGCCGAAGTACCATTCACAACCGCTACTACATGCTTAATACCGGTAAATTCGATCAAATCGCTTTCAAACCTGTCAACAAATTTCCCAACTGATGAAACCCAGCCGGTATCCAGACACTCCTTTACATATGCCCACTCATTGCCCGAAAAACGAGATTCCTGCAAGGCAATAAAGTTTTTGTCCTGAAGCATCTCTTCTTTCAATGCCCGAATAACAGCGTCTAAATCTATATTAGTCATTTTCTTTTTCTAAAGCTTTAAAGCTTATGTTAATCGTCGAAATCCAGAGTGAGCAACTTCTCCTTTAAGTTGTTGCTCAATATTGTTATGTTCAATTGCTTTTTTGATTTCACAAAAGATTCCATCAACGGCCTGCTGATAAGCAGTAATATGAATATCTTGATGAGCATAACTGGCATAGAATTTTCCCGCTGCCAAAAAGCCACGTTCAAGCATCATCTGTGTAAACAATGTCATCATTGCCTGACCGCTTGGATAATCAAACGAAAAGCTGCTCAGCGGCAGAATACCGCTAATGTGTATTTTAATATCTGCCTTATTGGCTGAACATTTCCATATTTCCTGAATCTTTTTTCCTGTCGCCATCAGATGTTTGGAAACATCAAACTGCCTGTGTTTGCTTATCGTTGCCAGGGCAGCAGTGGGGCCAATTCGCTCTGTCCAATATGTACTGCTGATGAAAGTGGATTGAGCCGCCTTCATAACTTTTCCACTTCCAATAATAGCTCCCATGGGATAACCATTACTAATTGCCTTGGCAAAGACAGCTATATCCGGATCAACTCCGTAGAGTAAATGCACTCCACCAGTGTTAAGACGGAAAGCCGAAGTGATTTCATCAAATATCATCACAGCTCCACTTTTACTTGCCAATTCACGAACACGCTCTAGAAAACCATGAGCAGGTTCCTCACCACGTAGGGGTTCCATTACAATTGCCGCAATTTCATTTTTATGAGTGCGGACAATGGCTTCTAATTCTTCAAAATGATTATAACGAAAAGGAAATGCGGTGCCTTTCAGTCCACGAGGAACCCCAAGAGGGTTTAGGCCTGGAAGCAGATGTCCATCCAATAAATCGCCTTCTCCAAGATTAGCTGCAAGATACCAGTCGTGCCAGCCATGGTAGCCGCAGAAAGCAATTTTATCCCGTTTTGTATAAGCTCGCGCAATTCGTACAGCGATTGCCATGGCTTCTCCACCACTTCGAGAGTATCTAACCATTTCAGCCCAGGGATGGATTTCACAAAGCAAATCAGCCAATTCTATATCTTCATAACAATTTAAAGAGCAACTAGTTCCTTTATCAATTGAAGTACGTACCGCGGAATCTACGTCTCTGTCGGCAAAACCAAGAACATTTGCTCCAATACCGCAGGTAGACATATCAATATATTTATTGCCATCGAGATCCCACGTTTCAACGCCACATGCTTTAGAGTAATAACCCGGCCACTGTCCCGGAGCAAACATCTCCGGGCGCTTCGAAAGCAACTGCGTTCCTCCAGAAATTCTTAAGCGTGCCCTTTTCTGCATCTCCAGACTTTTTATTCTAGGTTCATTCATATTTAAAATATTTGATTTCTTTTCTTTTTCAATTAATGATCGTCATTCTTATAGGATTTAATGTCATTGTAGCCGATGGCTCTAGCCTGAGTTTTTCACCATTTGGGTGGATCCACGTAAGTCACGCAACCTCAAGGTTGCGGCTACCAGCCCGTCCCGTCCGAACGGAATAGCCAAGCGGGTACTCGTTCTGGCAAGCAAAATTGCTCAATTTAGGTACCCTATGTAAACAGAACATCAGAGCATTTTGAATAACTCGCATTATATATACGACAGTTGCTCCAATTCATCCAGACTGAATATAATCAGCTTTCTCGGTTTATACTTCTGTACAATAATCTCAGTACATTTTCTCCCAGAAGTACCTGTACCACCTGTAATTAATATCACCTTTTCATCTAACATAATCAATTCCCCTTATCATTCATTCTTTCTTTGCCAATGTGATTGTATTCAGCGGTCGAAGGAGACTTCAACATTATGTAGATTCTGCTATACTTTCTGAAAAGGCTTTCTGCGCATTTCTTTACGAAATAGCATGATTTTCCTGCTGACGTTTAAGATTTTCTTTGCCGCTATTGAAATAACCTTTTTCCAGCAAATACTTATCATACCTATCTTTCGTTGCCTCCACAGCCTTTTCCCTGGATAAGCCATTCTCTAGCTGCTCTTGTAATGTCTTTAATATAAACCCGACTCTTTGATACGCCTGCCCATCCATAAACGGGTCAAGCATGCGATAAATATCCCTGCACGCTTCATATTTTTTCTGTGTCCCGTTTTCGATACAATCCTCAATCTCAAGCTGCAGGCTTTCAATGTCCCGAAAAACTACCTTACCTAATCCCTTGTTTCCAAACTCGTTACTTACATGTCCTGCCGCCAAATCAGCATGATAAGCTAAGGTACCTGCAAAGTAGCACTCCGCCGCCGCTGAACTGATTCCGATCCCTATAGCCAGATCACTGGCCATACCAACTAAGGCCGGCACTTCTTTTGTTCGTTTTGTATCCCCAAAAAACAACCTCACACGGCCGGATTTCTCCCACTCATTCAGCTCAGGCAATTGCAGTGTAATTCTCTCATAAAAATACTTCCTTTTAGGTTTAAGAAATAAGATCACATGTGGATTCTGCTTTAATATAAGGAGTAGCATTTTATGTATATCAATTTGTAAATTTAAGCTATAAGGAATATCATCGCCATAAGCATTATCATAGTAGGAGATGATAAACTTGTTGGGATATTCAGCCCTTAAATCACGAGCTGTAATCTTATGATCATTAAAATAATAATCCAGGAGAAACCCAACAGGAAAAACATCTAAATATTTTCGTGTTTTTAGAATATAGTCAACAAAATAGCTGCCCCATACAAAAAATATATCCGCATATTTTGGGTCCGTCGGGGGGAAATCTGCACAGGCGTAATGAACGTTCCAATGAGACGAAACATAAAGACCGTTGATATTCTCTAGTGCCTGTGATGTAACAAGTGAAGAGTATCCTACATTATTAGCAAATACAATCCGGATGTTATTTTTCTTGAAATATTTCTCATAAAAAAAAACGGAATAGTAAAACTTCCATATCTGAACCTGTATCCAGCTACGCTCATTCCATCTAAATAGTATTTTATAAATTAGACCTATAGGGTGATAAATATTTAGAATACTTTTCCAGTACAAGATACTTAAAATTTTAAAGCTTCTCTTCGATAAAAGCAGTATAAGATAATATTTGATACTTTTCGAAATCCCTCCTTTAATTCTCTGAACACCCAGTCCCTTAATAATCTTCTTTGATTCGTCATCTAATGTATGACTATAACTTCCAATTACAGAAACTGATCCTGGATCAATTGAATCTGACTTCAGCCAGAAAAAATCATTAATCTGATTCATCCGCACTCTGGATTGCAGGACTTCTCCGCCCAATCCAAACCTGTTTATTCCTTTTACACCATTTAAGGAATTGTTTTTATCCTCATCTATTACAAGATATACGTATTTTAACCAACCCAGGAGAATCTGACACACGGTACTAATCTTTTTAATAGAAAAAAAATATAATCTATCCGTCTCAATATTATTTTTTCTGGAAATAATCTGGAAATAATGGGAAACGTAAGACCTGTAAAACTTCGCATTAAAACCAATTTCGTTTTTGAATGTATCAGAGAAAGGAGAGTTTCTAACTAAAATAATCCGATTTATTGATTTTGATCTCAACTCGGAAACCACCTTCATTTCTAATATGCGCAGGAAATAAAAAATTGATTTTGATTCCAAGTATTTTCTTACCTTTTCAGTGTTAAAATTGTACTTATTAATTAACCTCCTTGCCTGTTTGCAATTTGTCCACATTTGACTTACTTCACTCAATTTGTCATCTACCTGATCACGAATGAAATCATATGCGGTGACATTGCCAACTTTTTGCTCTGATTGAACAAAATCATCAATTTGCTGAAATGTTATCGATTTGATATTCTGGATCATCGCAACAAAAGGGCTAAAAAGAAGAGATAAATTAAAATAATATATTTTTACAAATTTGTGTTCTTTAAGGAACAATACCTTTATAAATGACTCCCAACACAATACATCTAACCATATTTCAGTCTCATTATTTTTCATTTAATAACCGCTTCAGCCCTTTCTTCCACTGCAGTATTCTGCAAACGGGATAGATGATTCAGATTTATATGCAAGCCCAAAGCAGATAATATTTCAGACACTGATATTTTGATTCAGGAAGCTGCGGATTCATTTCAAATTGATTCAATTCATCCCGACTGAAGATAATCCGTTTTCTCGTTTTACGTTTCTGTACAATAATCTCGGTACATTCTTTCCCAAAGTACCAGTACCGCCTGTTATTAATAATGTTTTATCTTCCTTGAGACATTTATTTGCCATAAAGACAGGTACCTTGACGATACAAACAAAACTCCTTGCTTGAGTTTTCATCGGCTAGCGAACATTCGAAGCATGAAGTGCGCGTATATTGTCAATGAGTATTTCAGAATAAAATCTGCTAGCGCAACAAGAAAAACAGCAGTAACGGTTATTTATTAGCAGAAAGCATGGCCTCTCTGAAATCCAGTAAAACTTTGTCACTTAACTCAGTACAGTTTATGGCAAACTCGCCTTGAGTCTTTAATACATTTATTACAAATTCTTTTTCATTCTTTATAACTCCTTTATCTATTAAATCATCATATGCCAATGTTTGTGGGTATGGAGTGTAAAAGAAAACATTTATTTTGCCATATTCACAATTACGCTTAATGTATTCTAACGTTTCTTTTAAGCTTCTTTCCGTCTCACCTGGATATCCAACAATAAATGAACAATTTATTTTTAAACCCATTTTTCTTAATTGTGTTAAATAAATTTGATTTTTTTGGACTGGAATTTTTTTATTCATTTTTTTCAGAATTGTGTTACTCCCGGATTCAATTCCTGTTGAAATTCCCACCAAACCCTTTTTTTGCATTCTTTCTATTAGTTTGAAATTTCCAAGTACATCCAGTGATGATTGAAACCTCCATTTTAACTTAAGATTATTTTTGCCTAACTCGTTTAGAAATTCATTTATCCAGGAAGCAGAAACTGCAAAATTATCATCATCAAAACTAAAATTATTAATACCATGTGTTTCTTTTAGATAATGCAACTCAGCGATGAATGTTCTTATGTTTTTCTTTCTAATTTTACTGCCAGTCATTTTAAAACAATAATTACAAGTCATAGGGCATCCCCTGCCTGAAATAATATCAAACATGAAATTTTCTTTATTGATTTTGCCAACATACTTCTCCATATCTATCATTTCGTAGGCTGGAATAGTCTCCATACCGAAAACATCAAAATATTGTGGGGCTTTTAAAATAACATTACAAAGATCTGATAATCGGTATGTTTTGTGTTTGTATATCAACTCAAGGACATATTCTCCATCTTTATCAACCAATAGATCTGCGCCAAGATGTTTATAAAGGATTTTAGGGAGCGTGGCACCCAAACTTCCGCCAACTATAATTATTTGCTTATTGTTTACCTTTCTTATTCTTTGAATTATCTTTCGAGTGTATCTATAATTAGTAATAAAAGAAGATATGCATGTACATAGAACTTCATTCTCATCATAAACTTTACTCAAAATATCTTCTATTTTGTTGAAATCCTTGAAGGAAATATTCAAATCACAATATATAAATGGTATTTCTTTTAATTTAAGATAACTCATGATAGATAATAATGCATGTGGAATAAATGGTATTTTTTCATCTTCCATACAGGATTTATGAGCAATAATTTTTTAGACATTTTTCAAGAAGCACCTTCCTTTTATAATCATGCGAATACCACTCTTTGAAAGAATTGATGATACTGTCTAGACCACGATGGACAAATAGGCAAAAAAATAGATTTTTTATGTGGGAATTTCAACAGCCTCAAACGCGCACTGGATTTTACTTTACGTATTGAATCATACACTTTTTACATGTTGGGATATCATCCCACACTCCGTTTTTAAGCAACCACCGCAGTCGTTTCATTTTGTCTGAATTCCAGATGTCTGATACGGAACTCTCAAATATACTTCCTACTCGAGGTCCATATACCATAGAACAGCATGCATGAACGTCACCATTTACACGAATATAGAGACTTTCAAAAGGTTGGCTGCATTTAACATTTTCAACAACTTTTTCACCTGCTCCCATCTTTCCACGTTCGCGCTCCTGCGTAAACTCGTGTGGTTTATAACGTTGTATAGAAACGTAATCAACTTGGGGTTTCCAGAATGTAATGAAATCTTGTATCTCTTTATCGTTTTCTGAAAGATGTACACAGCTTACCCGTACAATAGGCAAGCTGGACCCCATCTCATTACGTATCCTGATACAATTAAGGATGTTATCCTTTACTTTATGAAAGTTAGCTCCTATTCTTATCTTCTCGTAGGTATCTGCTGTAGCGCCATCAAATCCGATTCTTATTCTTGTTAAGCCTCTTTCAATTAGTTTACGGTTCATATTCTCTTCCAGAAGGGTCGCATTGGTGTTTATCATGGTATCCACAAGCCAGAGTTCGAGTTCACAGCAAGTGCCAGCATATCAGGTAGCCTATCATCCAATGGCGGTCCGCTGGTACCACCAATAGTTAATGACTAACAGTAACTGTTGGAACATTCTTTCATGATACGTTCGAATGCATCCGTTGGTAGCATCCCATCGTAATCGTAAGCTGATTTATGGGTATTGGAATGGTTAGCACATTATGCATTTGAGATTGCACTTGAGATTGCACTTGAACATTGTTTCGAAAACCAGAAAGGCAGGAAAATCAAACTCCTTTTCCATCGAAGATGCTGATTTCCACCTATTACGGTATTCACGAAACTCTTCACCTTTCACGCTGCAAAGATAATCATCTACATTCCCATGCCTGGAATAGTCGAAAGCCTTTGACTTATCTGTTGTTATTATTTGACTCAAAATAGAATTTTTTTAAAAATAGTTGAGTAGAAGGGTTTCCATATCAAGCAGTGTACGAATGTCACCGCCGACTGTCATGGGAACAATTGATTAACTACCGCACTCCACGAAAGTTTACATCATTTTTCAAATATAGCCTTTCAAGCCTATCAACTTGCGCCACTTCTTTAATAACTTGCAGCATGACAGAGTTAAAATCAATTTTTAACACACTTCCGGGCAGTAAGATGTCCCAAGGTTCTTCAACAGTTAAAGGTATGCGTGATTTATCACCAATGGTTCCTGTCCGGATTTGAGCTCCTTCAGTATCAATACAGATAGTTTTCTCAGTCCATGTTCTTAGCCTGCGACAAAAACTGACGTTTGCGGCAATTATATACTGCACCTAATTTCCATATACAACTCGGCACCTATCTGATGAATTTGTATATCTCAAAAAACAAAGCATATAATTAGCCTACTAGAGGAATCACGGATGATATATTCAAAAGAAACTATTTAGAAGTACATAGGTATTGGATCATACACTCTTTACAAGTTGGTATACTTTCCCAATCTCCTTTTAATATTGCGCTTCGTACGTTATTAGCAACATCAGAATTCCAAATCTCAGAAAGAGAATTTGCATTAAGGCTTCCAACTCTCGGTCCATATTTTGCCTGGCAGCAGATATAAACATCGCCATTTCCTCTGATAAACAAACGCTCCCACGGTTCACTGCATTTCACATTTTCTAAAGCTATTGCTTCATGTCCATGTTGTTCACCCATGCGCACCTTCTTCAACTCATGAGGCCTATACTTTTGAACTGTAACATAGTCAGCCTTTTCCTTCCAGAAGTGAACAAAATCCGCTATTTCATGATCATTGGCTGAAAGATGCACACAACTAATACGAACAACAGGAAGTTTAGATTTGAGTCTGTCTCTCAATGCGATGAAATTAAGAACATTATTTCTCACTTTTTCATAATCAGAACCACTCCGAATCTTTTCATACGTCTCTGCGGTAACCCCGTCAAACCCAATTCGTAATCTCGTTAATCCATTTTCTATCAATTTTTGACCGATTTCTTCAGTTAAGAGAGTGGCATTTGTATTCAACATAATATCAACCATACCAGCCTTCCTGGCTAATGAAATCATTTCAGGAAGCCTGGTATCCAGAAGGGGCTCACAATATCCTGCAAATGTCATGGAAGGACATTTATGAGTTGACGCTTCTTCCATCATTTTAACAAACATTTCCCAAGGCATCCTGCCCTCATACTCTATGGACTTATTGTCCTTACTGGAATGAAGACACATGATACATTTAAGATTACACTGAAACATATCTTCAAAGACAAGAAAGAGAGGAAAGTCATACAATTTTTCAAGTCTTCTTGCCTTCTGCCACTTTTTACGATAATCCTTAAATGTTTCACCGAGAATCTCTCCCAGGTATTCATTTACATCAACTCCAATACGGTAATCTTGTACCTTTGTCTCATCTGTTGACTGATAGACTTCATTCATAATATACACCAATATTTGCGAGTTTCAGGTAATCCTGTGTCTAGTATCTTATAAAGACAGAACAGGACTCCAGATTAATGATCCGAAGTGCTATATAACTCAATGCCAGAAAGAGAAATTAACAGAAAGGCTTGTATTACAATAATCATTTTACTAAACATCATATTACGTTTGTCTAAAACCTCTGAATGTCGCATCCTTTCTCTGGTAAAGATCTTTGGCTTCTTTTAATGAATTCTTTAATTTATTTTTATAATAATTCTTCAGTAAAATAGTATTCGCCTCTAAAAGACTCTGATGGAATTCGTCATCACTCATATCCGTAAAGTTAACAGCCACTAAATCAGCGTTAATATGTTTGTTCTCATAAAAATCCTCACAATCTTTTAGTAATCCTTTTTCTATCGCATTATAATACAATGGAGATCCGGGGTATGGAGTAACCGGACGTATGGTACGCAGTTGAGCACCATCATCATACTTTAGAAGGAATTCCACTCCTTTCATTAATACTTCTTTATTTTCTCCAATATTGCCAAATATAATATTTAGACCTGGACTGATCCCCGCCGCTAATGTTGCTTCAACGCCTTTGAAGACCTGCTCTGTCGTCAGCCCCTTTTTCATATTTTTTAATACAGTATCATCCATAGACTCTATGCCATAATTAATGAAAGTACACCCTGATCTCTTCATTAATTGCAAAGCCTCTTTTTTTGCATAATTCAACCTGCCATTGCATTTCCATTTAACATTCAATTTGGCCTTAAGAAAGCTTTCACACAAACTAATAGTTCTCTTTTCTGATGTCATAAGTAACTCATCTAAAAAATCTATATAATTAATTCGGTAATCTTTCTTTAAAATCTCTATTTCTTCAATAATAGAGTCATTAGACCTGGGCCTAAAACCAGTATCCATCCTATAACAGAAATTACACTCAAAGGTACATCCTCTCCCGGACATAACAGGCATCAAAAAGTCTGTCTTCTGGGAATGAGGCCCAATTCTAATCAATCTATGGTAGTCTATTGGAAATAAATTCCACGCCGGGTGAGGAATAGAGTCAACATCTTTAATCAGCGGTCTTCTCTGATTCACCACCACTTTATCTCCTTGTCGATATGCTATCCCCTTCAATTTTCCTAAGGATTTATTGTTTGCCAGTGCATCCATAAGCTCTATAATTGTGTCTTCTCCTTCTCCTATAATCGCTATGTCCGCCTCGGTTTTCTGAAGAAAGAACTCCGGTTCCGGAGAGGGACCATGTCCACCCAGTAAGTACGTTGGCCTGTTATTAGATTTGTTTATTGCTTTTGAAATCGTAAGCAATTTCTTATACTGATAATATCCCGCAATTATGCTTATACCAACAACATCAAACTTATTTTCATTTAAATATTGCGTAAGATGTTCGTCGGGATAGTGATGCTTGTCCTGATTATAAATTGTAATGTCATACCCATCTCTTAACAGGACGGATGAAATATAGGCCAATCCCATAGGAAACTGATGAATATACGAATCATTATCATATACGACAAACAATATTCTCATTAACTGTATCGAACTCCTATTTTGTTAAATATTTCATATTAGAAATAAGGGATTTAGGATCCCAGCTTGTCAGACCGTCTTTTATTATACCTCGAAGAATAAATTCTTCGATAACCTCTGCTTCGTGCTCCGCAGTTGCAATAGGGAGAAACTTTTTATTAAGATAGAAAAGCTCATACATTGTCCTGCCACCAGCACATACTGCAAAATCACAGCGTTGTAGAAAAGGAAGCAGGTTTGCCGGATTTATCACAACATGATACTGCCTTCCAGATTCACCTATTAATGTTTCGATTTCATTTGGATCAGGATAACCGGGGCCAAGTATTATGTAAAAGACGTATCCTGGCCACTCTTCTTCTAAAAGAGCCTTAAGGACCTTAAAAGTGAGCAAAGTAGGGTCTGCACCTCCCATGGTCACCAAGACATTGCAAACTTCCTTTTGCATTTTTACCGTGTCTTCTGTCAGATACTCATCAAAAATAAAATAATCAATACCCAAAAGAAATCTGGTATTTATATATTCTTGATTATTTATCCTTTGCATTCTCTTCTGAGCAAGTATGTTGGAATTGAGCAGAACGTCTACATCAGGGTAGACAAATCTACTATCGTCAATGAATACAATATTTACTCCTCGCTCCCTCAATTTGCCGAAATATGAAGTATCTACATTTTTGTATGGAACGTCTATAATTAGCATATCCGGTTGGTATTCTTTGATTGTATCCATAATAATCATTCGTTCTTCTCGATCAGGATGAATAGGGATTTTTTTTACTGGATAACCATATCGAATAACATGGTTTATTCCGTCAGGAAAATCTCGCATTAAAAATATGATTTCAGATCCGTATTCCTCCTGAAGAACCCTGGCAATCATCAAACACCTGGATACATGACCAAAGGAAAGGCCATAAGTACGTCCTGCATCAACACGAAGCAGAACAGCCTCTGGATTCTTGTGGTTTTTAAATAATAGATGGATCCATTCTTTTAATGATCTCAAAAAGAGGCGTCCTCCATGGATCTACATCATCTTGCTTAATGAGGGACCTGACATTCTCAAGATCCTCCAAAGTATCAACGGTAATTCTCATTGAAGGGTGAGCACGTTCACCTTCAAAATGTAAGAAAAAAGTGGAATATTCTTTTCTGTTTTTTAATACACACATATTGATGTGCTCTCTTTCCTGAGGACGTCTTGCATTAACACCCAATTGCTTTAATAAATTGGAGGAAAACACATCCACTCCACTCCCCACGGGGAGGTTCTCGCATTCAAGATAATCAACCTTTCTCTTAATCATCTCATTTACTGCACATTCAAGTACCTCAGGACAGGTGAAAGGATTATCAGCGGTAACCCGAACTACGATGTCAGCAGGAAAGACATCAAGACACTTTAAATAACGGTTAAGGACATCGTTTTCATCTCCACGCAATACTTCAACTTCCTCATTTCTTCCTAAATCGGCGATCGTATCATCCTCTATATTCTCGGTTGTTGCTAACATTATTTTGTATCTGTTTTCTGGCAATCCATCCTTTAATCGCTTTAATAAGAACGACAACATTGGAATTCCGTTCAAAAGCATCATTGCTTTTCCCGGTAACCTTGTGGAATTAGAACGGCATTGAACTACTACAAGATGTCTTCCAGACACCTCGCTTTTATCTACGTAAATTGTGGAACTAGAGGCTTGCATTATTTTCCAATGCATCTCTATCAATTGCATGAAATGCATCTATATCCTGTTTCATCATCCTTCCCTCCAACCATTTCAGATCTTCGGGTTTTAGTCGGGAGGTTGGACGGCATAATAAAAGATCTTCTGTTCTCAGGGTATCACCTTTTTTCAGAGATTTTGCAGTGAATACTCCACGACGATATTGTGTGGCATATCTACGATCCGGTCTATTGTGGAATACTTGCTTCGTTCCTTTCATTTGCCGAAAGAGTTCGATATCGGCTATCAATTGCCTTAGCAATTCAGCATCTACTGAATGGTAATGGTCTGCACCTTTTTTAGTTGTATCCAGCGTAAAATGTGTTTCAATTACTTCTGCCCCAAGCATGGCTGCAGCCAAACACGCTTTGGTACCCGGATAATGGTCAGAATAACCAACAGGCACGCCAAACAACTCTTTCAGATACGGAATAACTGCAAGATTAAGATCTTCTGCATTAGCGGGATACAAGGACAAGCAATGAAGCAGAGTTACAGGCCCACTTCTCATTTCAAACAAATAATATAATATTTCCGATATTTCCGATAAGGTCGCCATGCCGGTTGACAAATAAATCGGCTTCCTTGTTTCCGCAATGAAACCCAGAAGATATTTGTTCGTACAATCCATAGAGGAAATTTTGTATGCAGGGACTCCCACCTTCTCTAGAATATCAATTGCCCACGGGCTAAAAGGTGTTGAAAGGAATTCCACCCCACAATCATGTGCAACTTTTGCTAACTCCAGATGTTGTTCAAGGCTCATTTCTCCACTCTGTATTGCCTGATAATGCGGAGCCGAAGGCAGTGCCAAATCTTTTGCCTTGTAAGTTTGAAATTTTATAGCATTCGCCCCTGCCTGGGCAGCAGCCTTTATCATCTCAATAGCCAATTTCAATTCACCCTCATGGTTAAAACCAATTTCTGCTATAAACTTTATCATTTATGAACTAAATCCTAATGGTTTAAACAATTTATAATTTTAAGCAATCTCCGAGAGTACAATACCTCACTTTATATGAGAATTGCAGTGAATGAATTGTTGCAGAAAATATGGCCAGGAAACTAACTATCAAGTAATTCAACCTCTTTTTTCAAATAAGCCAGGTTACTGTCTTCTCTCGGAATTACACCTTCAAGAATTACCGGATATTGCCTTATAAACTCCTTGGTCTTCCTGCTAGGTGAACTTCCTACAATTGACCAGAGGGCGTGATGAGGATCACAGTTTATATAACCCTTCTTAGCATACATATTCTCTTTGTCCAAACGGGAAGAATAACTGAAGTGTATCTGTTTGATACGGTCACGTAAAGCATCAACCAAAACAAAGTCATCAAAGGTAAAGTTTTCATGATCCTTGATATGACAAATATCTAAACATAATTTAAATTCAGGGCAATCATTGAAAATCTGAATTAAATCGCTTACACAACTACCATATCCGCTTTCAAAACCATTATTTTCGATATAGATTTCTACGTGAGGCAGTAAAGCATCTAACACTCTTTTGGCTTTTTTTGGTTCATGCTGAAAATGATGTGCATGTATTATTATGGTATCCACTTCAAAGCCTTTTAGCATCCCTGATAAAATATCCAGCTTTTCAGATATACATTTAGAGCTTGTTAGAAATTCCTGCTCCATATCTCCTATATGCACTGATTTGTATTTTAACTTTGAGAATTGTGAATAGAACCACGGCTCAAAATCATCTACACCACGCAATTTATCAGGTATCAAGAAAATCTCCAAACCCTGAGACAAAGCCTTCTTTTCTTCTAAAATTTTGAATTTCATTATGCAATCCTGAGGAGTGCCAAGAAGTTTCATTCTCTGTTCTGTATCTGTGCAGAAATACCAAAGAACACCCGTACCAGGTACAATATAGGACATCTCAACCTTAATTAATTTCGTGGATAGAAAAGTAGAAAACGTTTATCATACCAAGGTCCAGTATGTCAAACTCAAACAAGAATAGCATAACATAGAGACGCTTTTATCTATTCTCTCCAGATACCGTCTTCCCATTCCATCGTCTCCATGTTCCAATCTTCCGGAATCCATTCAACCCCATATTTTGCTGTTCCATGGCGGCAATTCTTACATGCCGGAATATCTATTCTCCGATTTTCCTTTTGTAATAGCCTTATCTTCTTCAACTTATCTGAATGCCAGGCATCCTTTATCGTTTTCTCGGGATAGTTTAACGTTTTTTTCTTATTATTTACGGTAATCTTCTTCAACTGTGAACCTGGATATCTTCCTAATACCATCTCATCTTCTTCATTATGAGCGCCGGTGCAGGGCAGTATACAACCATTAGCAGCGACGGTAAGCCGTTGAAAGGGATACTGACATGCCCAATCCTTCAAAACAGCCTCTTCAGGAAGGTTTTCTCCTCTGAAATCCAGAATTTCATTAATCGTTACCCAGCCAACACCAATATCCTTCATAAACTGATAATATGCCATGGGATCCTTTGCGATAGGAGGGTATATAGTATTTGTTCTTATCTGTGGACGCTTCTTTCCCAGTTTATCACGGTATGAAACTAGGACCTCTATACTTCTTAACACTTTTTGAAATGCGTTGTAATCTTTCCCCTTTTTATTTACCGGGGTCCTTATTTTTCTATAATTTTCTTCCAAACCATCAATAGAAATACTGATCCAACTCGGTTCTGCCTCGACAATCGCCTTTGCCATTTCTTCATCAATCATTTGTCCGTTGGTGAGTGAAGTAATCTCTAGTATTCCTTTTTTCCTGGCATATGCAAGCACATCAGGAAACCCGACATTATTTCTATCATCATCTTTAGAACGATACGTTGTCGATTCTCCACGCCAGCTGAAAAGCATAGACGGTACACCTAATACTGCACACTCATCTATAACATTCTTTACTATATTCCACGGTAACATACGCTGCGAACCGATGGTGGAGGATTGAAACTCTTCTGTTATCGTATAACACATCGGACAATTCAAATTGCAGCTACTCACAAGCTCGCAACACACTGCTAGTGGAGATTCCCCAGGATCAAACTCCTTTGCCCTCCGATACCACTCAGACCTGTATTCGTTGTATTTCTCCAATTCCTCTTTTGTCTCAAATAACGATCTCGTAAATTTTTCCATCCTATCGGGACTGTCAAAACTGTATTGCTGGTTGTTCACAGGCATTCTTCCTGTTTTTCTCTGCCACCTATCCGCAAGTTCTCCATCTCTGGGATGAATCTTAATTTTATCCTCTGCACTCATATTAACACCCTTTATGGATAATATAATTACCGATGACTAATGTATCAAGTCCGCAAGAATAGAATGTCTTAATTGCATCGCTTGGTGAACAGACAATAGGTTCCCCGTTCAGATTAAAAGACGTGTTCAGTACAATTGGAATATTAGTTATTTTTCTGAATTCCTCAATCAACGAATAAAATTCAGGACTCAACTCATTTGTAACCGTTTGAATCCGTCCCGACCCGTCAACATGGACTACCGCTGGGATTTTATCCCGTTTGTCCTGCTTGACGGAATAAACTTTTTCCATAAATGGGACATCCCCACCCTTCCCAATTTCAAAGTACTCTTCCTGTTTCTCTTTAATAACAGCCGGAGCAAAAGGTCGAAAACTTTCTCTGAATTTTACTGCCCTGTTCACTTTATCCTT
>ENA-OREN01000823-OREN01000823.1-marine-metagenome-genome-assembly--contig:-NODE-823-length-41268-cov-5.089825_pt1 | contig 41268 bp, 37 predicted proteins | sample MGYA00248624_ERZ508555 | MGnify/ENA primary metagenome ERZ508555 (study PRJEB26222, sample SAMN06267773) | marine metagenome | isolation source: Saanich Inlet, British Columbia, Canada | place... | reverse complement strand
ATTGGACAGTATTTTTTAATGATACGAGAGGTTTTTAAAAAGCCTACGAAGTGGAAGGTTATGCGAGGCTTAATTCTCAAAGAAATAGATGAACTTATTTATGGCTCTATGGGGATTGTTATTTTTGTTTCTTTTTTTATTGGAGGGGTAGTAACCATACAAACCGCTCTTAATCTGAACAGCCCACTTATCCCAAAAAATTTAATTGGTTTTGCTGCCAGACAATCTGTAATCCTAGAGTTCGCACCAACTTTCACCTCCATTATCATGGCTGGAAAGGTGGGGTCTTTTATTACTTCTAGTATTGGCTCTATGCGGGTTACTGAACAAATAGATGCATTGGAGGTCATGGGAATAAATTCACTTAACTACTTGGTGTTTCCTAAAATAATTGCCCTACTTATGTATCCATTCGTTATTGCTATTACTATGTACTTGGGTATTTTTGGCGGATTTTTAGCTGGGGTTTTTGGTGGATTTTCTACTGCTGCAGATTTTATTGAAGGGGTGCGAATAGACTTTGTTCCTTTTCATGTAGCCTATGCATTTATAAAAACCATGTTTTTTGCATTTATTATTGCAACGGTACCTTCATTTCACGGGTATTATATGAAAGGTGGTGCCTTAGAGGTTGGTAAAGCAAGTACCACTTCCTTTGTTTGGACGGCTGTAGTAATCATCACTACAAATTATATACTCACACAACTTTTACTGGGCTAATGATAGAGGTAGAAAACATACACAAGTCTTTCGGAGACAACAAAGTACTCAAAGGAATTTCTACCAGCTTTGAAAAAGGAAAAACCTCTTTGATCATTGGTCAAAGTGGTTCTGGTAAAACAGTTTTTCTAAAATGTCTCCTGGGCCTCTTTAATTTAGATGCTGGAAATATCTTATACGATCAAGACAACTACGCAAACCTGACTTTAAAGAAGAAAAGGAAACTCAGAGAAAAAATGGGCATGGTATTTCAGGGGAGTGCTTTATTTGATTCTATGAATGTTGCAGACAATGTGCGCTTCCCGTTAGATATGTTTACCAAGCAAACTGATGAGGAAAAAAAAGAAAGGGTCCACAGTGTTTTAAAGCGGGTAAATATAGTCAATGCAGAATCCAAATTCCCTTCTGAAATTTCTGGTGGAATGCAAAAAAGGGTCGCTATTGCTAGGGCTATTGTTATGAATCCAAAATATTTATTCTGTGACGAACCCAACTCTGGTTTAGATCCAAAAACGGCCATTCTTATAGATAATCTCATTCAAGAAATTACGGATGAATACCAAATGACAACCGTAATCAATACCCATGACATGAATTCGGTTATGGAAATTGGAGAAAAAATAGTATTCCTCAAAGAAGGCTTAAAAGCTTGGGAAGGCACCAAAGAAGACGTCTTTAAAACAGATAATGAAGCAGTAACAGATTTTGTTTACTCCTCTGAGTTATTTAAAAAAGTAAGGAAAATGTATGTTGAAGGCAAGAACTAGTTCTATTCAGCATCAAAATTAACTTGAACCCTTGCAACCTCCAATAATAAATGCCTATTTAACTGCCAGCATTGTCTGCTATTAAAAAGCTTACTTTGGCGTTTGGTTGAAACAGATAGGTTTTTCCGGAAGACAATTCTGTACATTCATAACGCTTGACCCTCTTGGGCCCTTTCTTAAATATCTTACCATTGTAAATTTTAAATAAAGTACCTTCTGAGAGTTCAAAGATGTAATTTTCTTGAGGGGGATTGAGGTCATAATTTGAAAAAGCAACAGAGAGCGCTGCATCTGTGTCTGTACTGGCTTTAGGATTTTTAAAATGTCTGGCCAAATAAGGCAACAAATCTGAAGGAAATACCTCCGGTCTAATAAAAGGCAACATCAGATTCCTAAAAGTCTGCTTCCATTCTATCCCATGTGGTTTAATAGCATACCCAAAATCTTCGAAGGCCACCAAATGGGCTATTTCGTGTATTAATGTCATTAAAAACCGGTAAGGGTTTAATGACGCATTAATTGTAATGGCGTGTTTGCCTTGGATATTTCTACGATAATCTCCGTGTCTGGTCACCCTTGTATTGACAATTTTCAAATGCACTTCATGGGTTTGAATCAAAGACATGCATGGGATTACTGCCTGGAGTGGTAAGTATTTTTCTAAAATCTCATTCACGGTTCTAAATTAAGGCTTTTAGAATTATCTTTACCTAAAAAAAGATGGCAGTAAAAGAAATAGAATTGGTAATTCCTCCAAGAAATCCTCACTTTGTTGGAGACGGTTTTAGAGTTCAAAACTTTATTCCGTCGGCCTACGGCCTAGACATGCAAAGGATGAGTCCATTTATTATGTTGGACTACAACGCACCATTTCACTTTCCTGCTACAGATACCCCTAGAGGGGTTGGTGTACACCCACACCGTGGTTTTGAGACAGTAACATTGGCCTACCAGGGCAGTGTGGCACACCATGACTCCGGAGGAAATCAGGGTATTATTGGTCCTGGAGGGATTCAATGGATGACAGCTGCTTCCGGGGTCCTTCACAAGGAATACCACGAAGCAGAATTTGCAAAAAAAGGCGGTATATTTCAAATGGTACAACTTTGGGTAAACCTACCTGCTGCACACAAAATGAGTCCACCAAAATACCAAGGCTTCTCTGAAAAAGATATTCCTACAGTTCATTTGGATCATGAAATGGGTCATGTAAAAGTAGTGTCCGGTCAATACCAAGGAACAAAGGGAGCTGCAACTACTTTTACAGAAGTACATTTGTATAATGTACATCTAAATGACCAGGGGAAAGCAAGCTTTTCATTTCCTGCCCAAAACAATACAGCAGCTTTAGTCTTATCTGGAAATATCAGTATCGCTTCACATGAAGAAACAATAGAAGAGAACCACTTAGTGCTTTTCCAAAACAAAGGGGAGTCTTTTGAAATTACTGCGAACCAAGCTACTGACTTACTTGTATTAAGCGGTAGTCCTATAAACGAGCCAATAGCCGCTCAAGGACCATTTGTGATGAATACCCAAGCAGAAATTGCCGAGGCCATTAGGGATTTTCACACGGGTGGTTTTGGGGTACTTGAAGATTAGAAAAATAAGTCAATAAACGCTGTATTAAAACAAATCACTTGACACTGTATTATAACAAGTCAGTAAAAATTGTATACACCAGGAAAATAGTATTTAAAATAAAAAGCTACTAAAACTAGGGCGTTGAATTGCTCACTTGCAACATTTTTCCATTGTAAAGTGCGTGCCCATTGAGGCTAAAATCCACTATATATGCCCCCATTTGCTCAGCTGTTGTTGGTGGCTCGTATCCTGGGAAAGCCGCTGCTAACATCTCTGTTCTCACAGCCCCAATGGCCAATACATTAAAAGACGGGCCCGTTTCTTTAAATTCTTCTGCCCACAATTCTGTAAGAGTAATTACGGCTCCTTTACTGGAACTGTAAGCGGCTAGGCCAGAGAATTTCGAACTTCCTTGAACGCCTCCCATAGAACTTACAGTAACCACATGCCCTTTTTCCATAAAAGGGATGAGCGCTTTGGTTAGGGCAGCCACTCCAAAAACATTCACTGCATACACCTGCTGAAAATCTGCTGTGGTGGTTTCTAAAAATGGCTTATTGATCAGTGTACCTGCATTATTTATTAAAACGTCTAACTTTCCACCCCACTGCGTAGCTACAAAATGAGCGGCTTTCTGAATGTCTTCAGATTGACAAATGTCAAAGGCAAAGGCATATAATCCATCTAATTTTAACGCATCTATGGGCGACGGATTTCTAGAAAGTGCCAACACTTGGTGTCCTTGTGCCACATATATTTTGGCCATTTCAAAACCAATTCCCCTACTCGTTCCAGTGATTACAATATTTGCCATGGGTGTTTTAATTTATTTTTACATCTTGTTTATTGGCCAATTGACCACAAGCTGCATCTATATCTTTTCCTCTTGAACGTCTTACCGTACAAGTAATGTTGTGCCGCTCTAGAGTGTTCACGTAAGCATCTATTGCTGCTTGGGAAGCTTGTGAAAACATACCGTCGTCTATAGGGTTGTATTCGATTAAATTCACTTTAGCAGGAGCAAATTTACAGAATTCAACCAGCGCATCTATAGCGGCTTTATTGTCGTTAATTCCTTTCCAAACCACATATTCGTAAGTGATCCTGCTCTTGGTTTTTTCATACCAAAATTGCAGGGCCTCTCTGAGTTGCGCTAATGGGAATGTTTCATTAAAAGGCATGATGGTGGTCCTAACGGAATCTATAGCAGAGTGAAGAGAAACAGCTAATTTAAATTTAACCCCATCTTCTGCCATTTTACGGATCATTTTAGGCACCCCAGAAGTAGACACTATAATACGTTTAGGGGACATAGCCAGACCCTCTGGATCCGTTATTTTTTCAATGGCTTTGAGCACATTGTTGTAGTTCATTAATGGCTCTCCCATACCCATAAAAACAATATTGCTGAGGGGCCTGTTAAAGTACAATCGGCTTTGTTGGTCTATGGCCACCACCTGATCATAAATCTCGTCTGGTTGCAAATTACGCATGCGTTTTAATCTAGACGTTGCACAGAATTTGCAGTCTAAACTACAACCCACTTGGCTAGACACACAAGCAGTTGTTCTTGTTTTGGTAGGAATTAAAACAGATTCTACCACCAGGTTGTCATGGAGGCGTACTGCATTTTTAATAGTCCCATCATTAGAGCGCTGCATTTGATCTACCCTAATGTGATTAATCACAAAATGGGTTTCCAAAAAAGCCCGGGTCTCTTTAGATATATTGGTCATTGACTCAAAGGAATGGGCCCCTTTTTGCCACAGCCATTCATACACCTGATTTCCCCTAAAGGCAGATTGGCCCTGAGTCACAAAGAATGTCCTGAGGGCTTCTTTATCCAATGCTCTTATGTCTTTTTTTACAATCTCTTCCACCACCCAAAGGTATTAATAAAATGCAAAAAGCCTGACTCTACCTTAGGCTATGTCAGGCTTTTTTGTACACTAAATAAAATTATATAATAAGCATAGCGTCTCCGTAGGAGTAAAACTTATACTTTTCTTCAATCGCTATCTTATAGGCTTCTTTCATTAAATCGTGGCCCATAAACGCAGAAATCATCATCAGTAAAGTAGACTTAGGCAAGTGAAAATTAGTAATCATACAATTCGCAATACTAAATTCATGGGGAGGGAAAATAAACTTATTGGTCCATCCTTGGTGCGTATTTAAAGTGTGCTGAGAAGAAACAGCTGTTTCCAAACTTCGCATCACGGTAGTTCCCACAGCACAAATTCGTTTCTTCTGGGTCTTTGCATGATTTATGGTCACAGTGGCTTTTTCCTCAATAATCAACTCTTCACTGTCCATTTTATGCTTGGACAAATCTTCTACTTCTACAGGGTTAAATGTACCTAGCCCTACATGCAGGGTTACCTCTGCAAAATCTACCCCTTTAATTTCCAAACGCTTTAATAAATGCTTAGAAAAATGCATTCCTGCAGTGGGTGCTGCAACAGCACCTTCATGTTTTGCGTAAATGGTTTGGTAACGCTCTTCATCTTCTGCCTCAACCTCTCTTTTAATATATTTCGGAAGTGGTGTCTCTCCTAGGTCCCTTAATTTTTTTCTAAAATCTGTATATGAACCATCGTATAAGAAACGAAGCGTTCTCCCTCTAGAAGTGGTATTATCTATAACCTCAGCAACCAAACTCTCGTCTTCACCAAAGTATAATTTGTTTCCAATTCTAATTTTCCTAGCTGGGTCTACCAACACATCCCACAAACGCTGCTCTTCATTAAGCTCTCTTAATAAAAAGACCTCGATTCGGGCACCTGTTTTTTCTTTATTACCGTATAAACGCGCTGGAAACACTTTCGTATTGTTAAGCACCATCACATCTCCTTCATCGAAATAATCAATGATGTCCTTAAACATTTTGTGTTCAATAGTACCTTTAGCCCTATCAATCACCATTAATTTAGACTCATCTCTATTTTCTGCAGGGTACTCTGATAAAAGTTCTTCAGGCAATTCAAAACCAAAGGCGGATAATTTCATAGTGTTTTTTATCTAATTTAAAGAATGCAAATATACAACCCAAGGCATAGCCTTGTCAAGCAAAAGCGGGTTTAATTGCGTATTATGAGGATTCATAGGGCCTACCAAAGGCCTATACCGGAACGACTTGTATTCCAAGCGTTTTCATATCTGTCCAAAAATCAGGGTATGATTTATTCACCACCCCTGCGTCTTCAATGGCAATTGGCACCCTTAATGCGAGGGGAGCAAAGGCCATGGCCATTCTGTGATCGTGATAAGTACCAATGGTCACATGCGCTTTTATACTTCCATTAAAAGCAGCTAAATGCAAACTCTTTTCTGTGATATGAAGCCCAGCACCCAGTTTACTCAGTTCATTCTCTAAAGCCACCAAACGATCCGTCTCTTTAATTTTAAGGGTATGTAATCCCGTCAGATCACAAGCCACTCCCAAGCCAAAACAACTCACTGCGATGGTTTGTGCAATATCTGGTGCATTGGACAAGTCCCAAGCAAGACCCTTTTCCAAAATGGCGTCGCTTGGAGCGGCTACTTTAGCCAATACTAGTTGGTCCTTTTTAAAAGTAGTTTGAACCCCTAAATGACTGTAAATATCCCGGAGCACTGCGTCTCCTTGTAAACTGTCAGGGGTATAGGAACTCAAGGAAACTTCACTCCCAACATCTGACAAGGCGATCAATGAATAATAATAAGAAGCAGAGCTCCAATCAGACTCCACGACCATGCTTTGTGAAAAGACATCGCTGGCTGGAAATACTTTAATTTCTTGGCCCTCAAACTTCGTTTTAACTCCAATTTTTTCCAATAACTTAAGGGTCATTTTTATATAAGGTACTGAAGTGATTTTACCCTCTAGCGCTAGGGTTAATCCATTTTTTAAACGAGCGCCCACAAGTAATAAAGCAGAAATATATTGACTGCTCACCCCCGCGTTGAGTTGCACGCTGTCCTGGGTAATTTCACTTCCTTTTATCGCCAAAGGCGGATACCCTTCGTTTTTAACATACGAAATCTCTGCACCCAAATTTCTCAGTGCGTCTACTAAAATGCCAATAGGTCTTTCTTGCATTCTCTCAGATCCAGTAAGTATTATAGAAACTCCTGGCTGTGTGGCGTAATAAGCGGTTAAAAAACGCATGGCAGTTCCAGCATGGTAAATATCTACCGTACCCTTTGAACTAGCCACCCCTCTTTGCATGGCCTGAGCGTCCTCAGAATTGGACAAATTATCTATGCTTAGTACAGGAAAAAGTGCTTGTAACAATAACAATCTATTGGTTTCACTTTTAGATCCAGTAATGGCAATCTGTGCTTTTAACAAGTTTTCGCTAGGACCTTGTAAAGAAAATGTAGGATACGTCATAAAAATAATGCCTTGAAATGAGCGGTTTAAATACAGTGCAATGACCCTAAAATACGGATCAGAACTGTCTTAAAAAAAGGGTAAATACTTATTTTAATTTTTGGTTGTTTTGGTGCCTGTCATGGTCCCTTTCTGTCTTTACAGCTAGCTTTTTGTCAAAGGCATCTTGCAGATTTACACCCGTCTGATTGGCCAAACACAATACTACAAAAAGCACGTCTGCCAGCTCTTCTCCTAAATCTTTGTCCTTGTCAGAAGGTTTCTCAGATTGTTCTCCATAACGCCTGGCAATAATTCTAGCCACCTCACCTACTTCTTCCGTGAGCTGTGCCATATTGGTGAGTTCATTAAAGTAACGCACCCCATGATTTTTAATCCAGTGGTCTACCACTTCTTGTGCATTTTTAATATCCATAATTATTCTTTTTGTTGGCTATCTATTACAATGGTCACAGGACCATCATTGATCAATGACACTTTCATATCTGCACCAAAAATACCCCTTCCAATTTTTTTACCAAGGGCTTGTTCCATAGCTAAAGCAAAAGCTTCATAAAGCGGTTCTGCAACCTCAGGTTTTGCTGCCTTAATATAAGAGGGCCTATTCCCTTTTTTAGTAGCAGCCAATAAAGTAAACTGACTCACCACTATTAGCTCTCCTTGAACATCTTGTAAAGAAGCATTCATTTGTCCTGAAGCGTCTTCAAAAATTCTAAGTTGGCTTATTTTTTTTACCAACCAATCTATGTCTTCTTGGGTATCTGTATGCGCAACCCCCAACAGCACCAAAAGCCCTTTTGAAATAACCGCTACTGCAGTGTTCGAAACCACCACACTAGCTTCCAATACCCTTTGAACAACTACCCTCATGATCCTTGGTGAATATCTTGTCTGTAATTACCTTCCTCATCTTGTAACATTTGCACATAACTCCTGTATCTTGAAGTGGATAGGGTTTCCGCTTCTACTCCCTGCTTTACAGCACACTTAGGTTCTTCTAAATGCAGGCAATTGTGAAACTTACAATTTTGTTTCACAGCAAAAAACTCAGGAAAGAAGTTGCCAATATCTTGAGGTTCCAAGTCTACAATACCAAAACCTTTAATTCCAGGAGTGTCTATAATATGCCCTCCAAAACTCAGGTCATACATCTCAGCAAAAGTAGTGGTGTGCTGCCCCTGCATATGCTGCATTGAAATTGCTGCAGTTTTAAGGTCTAACCTATTTTCAATAGCGTTCACTAAGGTAGATTTACCCACCCCAGAATGCCCAGAAAAAAGGGTCACCTTATCTTTCATGAGTGCTTTTAATTTGTCTACATTATGCCCTGTCAAAGCAGAAACCTCTAAACACTGATAACCAATTTGGGTGTATAGATGTGTTAAATATTTTATTTCGTAAAGTTCGTCTTGGGTGTAACTGTCTATTTTATTAAACAAGAGTACGGCTTCAATTCCATAAGCTTCTGCAGAAACCAAAAAACGGTCTATAAAAGCCGTATGTGTTGGTGGATTATTCAATGTAATCATCAAAAAAACCCGATCCAAATTAGCCGCAATAATATGGGTTTGCTTAGAGAGATTAACCGATTTTCTAACAATATAATTTTTTCGATCATCAATGGCGTGAATAATCCCCTGAGGGGCAGACTCATCCATACTTCCTTGAGGCTCTAACTCAAAAGAGACGCCGTCTCCTACGGCAATTGGATTGGTACTTTTAATGCCTTCCATCCTAAACTTCCCCTTAATTCTACATTCGCAAAACGAACCGTCTCTACCTTTAACGGTATACCAGCTTCCTGTGGATTTATAAACGGTTCCCTTCATAAATGATTTGTATTAAGACCTAAAACGGATCCTACCTCCTGCAAATTGTTTTTTAGTCACTTCTTTTGGGTTACCATAAACGTCTACATCTCCCCCAGCCCTGACATTAATGTCTACTCTTTTTGTAGCAAAAATTGCTGCTTCACCGCCAGCGGTTAGTCTGATATTAGTGATACTGCTCCTGAGCTCTTTTGCCCTTAAAATAGCACCGGTATTCATATTGACATCGTGTACATCTATCATTCCAGATACTTCTATAATACCGCCAGTTACTGCTTTGGAAGACAAATAATCTACCTCAAGACCTAAGCGAATCTCTGCGCCCTCTTGCACCCTTAAATTTAAGGATGTTTGAGCAATTAATTCATTGGCCGTAATGCGAGCCCCTTCGTTCCCATCTATTACATCTAAATCTTTGTAATAGACTTCTACAAAAGTGTTCTCTCCTTGGAATTTCTTCTCCAACATCATACGCACTTTTAAGACCCCATCCTTGTTGATCAATTGAATGTCATTCGCATGAGGCCCTTTAATCATTACCTTATTATCATTGGATTTAATGAGGTTTACTGCAATTAAATCATACACTTTAATTTCGTGAAAATCTCCCACATTTCGCTCCAAAAGCCCCTGGCCCATGGCAAAGAATCCGCAAAGAAAAGTCACTAAAACAATATATTTTTTCATAGGTTTTGTTTTTCACAACCAGAGGTTGCAAGTTATTAAATCATTACCTAATAAAGACAAGTGTTTTAAGGATATGTTACAGCTTAAGCTTTTAAGATTTTCTCTTGGTGGTTAATTGACTCTTGGTGAATGGCTTTAAACATTTTCAAAACAAACTCTTCACTGAGTCCTTTGGCCTCTCCCTCTAAAATCATCTTTCCTAAAATCTCGTTCCAGCGGTTGCTCTGTAAGACCGCCACATTTTGAGATTTCTTAATCCCTCCAATAGCATCTGCTACTTTCATTCTTTTTGAAAGTATCTCAATAAGCTGGTTGTCAATGACATCTATTTGAGCCCTCAAAGTATTTAACTCCACATTGTAATCTGTTTCAGCAGAAGACTCTTTTCTAATCTTGAGGTCTTTCATGATCTGAACCAATGCCGTTGGGGTAACTTGCTGTGCTGCGTCACTCCAAGCATTGTCTGGATCAAAATGCGTTTCGATCATAAGACCGTCAAAATTTAAGTCCAAAGCTGTTTGAGACACGTCAAAGATCATGTCTCGCTTCCCAGTAATGTGAGAAGGATCGTTAATAATAGGCAAATCTGGAAATTTCTGCTGCAATTCAATCGCAATTTGCCATTCCGGAATATTTCTATATTTGGTTTTCTCATAAGTAGAAAAACCCCTGTGAATAACCCCTAAATTCTTAATATTGGCATTGGCCAAACGCTCCACTGCTCCTAACCAAAGGGCTAAATCTGGATTTACTGGGTTTTTCACCAATACAATCTTATCGGTACCCGCTAAGGCGTCTGCAATTTCTTGAATAATAAAAGGACTTACTGTAGAACGAGCGCCAATCCATAAAAGATCTACGTCGTGCTCCAAAGCCAATTCAACATGGGCTCTATTAGCCACTTCAGTAGCTGTTTTTAGACCAGTTTCTTTTTTTACTTTTTGAAGCCATTTTAACCCTAGTGCTCCTACTCCTTCAAACATTCCTGGTTTGGTACGAGGTTTCCAAATACCTGCTCTAAAATAATTTACATCTGTGTCTTTTAATTCGTGTGCAATCTTTAATACCTGCTCTTCCGTCTCAGCGCTGCAGGGACCCGCAATTACAAGCGGATGGTCTAAGTTCATGGCGTCTAACCAATTTCTCATTTCTTTTGAATTCTCCATTATTTGTTTATTTAATCTTGTTAGGTTTTAAAAGGCCTAATGCCCTATTTGTTTTGATGGGTAAGCCCATTTAAAATATCCTTAATCCTGTTGGTCTGATCCATTTGCGCATACACGCCTTCAAAATCATTGGCTTCTACCAGAGATTTAAAGCGTTGTAAATTATCTATATACTCAGAGAGCGCTGCAACCACAGCGGTTTTATTATCTTTAAAAATAGGTGCCCACATAGCGGGGGAACTCTTCGCCAAACGCACCGTGCTTTCAAACCCACTCCCAGCCATATCAAAGATATCCCTTTCATTTTCTTCTTTCTCCATGACTGTCTTTCCCAACATAAAGGCGCTAATATGTGACAGATGAGACACATATGCAATGTGTACATCGTGAGCCGCTGCATTCATATAGCGAATTCGCATCCCCAAGGCATGAAATACTTCGAGGGCCTTTTCCTGTAATTTAAAAGCCGTTTGTTCCACTTCACAAATGATCTGTGTCTTTCCCTTAAATAGGCCCGCTATCGCGGCCGATGGCCCTGAAAATTCCGTCCCAGCAATGGGATGTGCAGACAAATAATGCCTCCGTTTAGGATGGTTTTGAACCGCCTCACACAAGCTTGCTTTGGTAGAACCTGCATCTATCACGACCGTATGGTCTGCCACTAAATCCAATACCTGTGGCAAGATTTTTAAAGTAGCATCTACGGGAATGGCTATAAACACCAAATCTGCCCGTGCTACGTCTTCTAAATGCCCTATTTCATCTATGACACCCAACTTTAAAGCCTCCGCTAAGTAGTGGTCATTTGTGTCTATCCCAATACGTTTCACCTCTGGATAATGCGCTTGAATGTCTTTAGAAAAAGAACCCCCAATCAAACCAACTCCTATGACACAAACTACTTTCATAACTAATTTTTTACGCGTTTAATAGCCTCTTGAATTAACGATGCGTCCACACAGAGGGAGAAACGAACATAGCCCGCGCCCCCTGCTCCAAAAATGGTCCCTGGTGTAATAAATAAATCTTTTTCGTGTAATAATGCCTCTATAAAAGCTTCTGCATCTGTTACGCCCTCTGGCAATTCTGCCCACACAAACAAGCCCACCGCATTTAGATCGTATGTACAGCCCAAAGCGTCTGCCAATTCATAAGTGAATGTCCTTCGCACTTCATATATTTTGTTTAATGCTGTGTACCAGTCGTCAGCCACTTCAAGAGCTGCTATGGCCCCCTTTTGAACAGGATAAAACATTCCTGAATCCATATTACTCTTCACTTTAAGCACGGCATTAATAATTTCCACATCTCCTAAAACCATTCCTACGCGCCAGCCGGCCATATTAAAGGTCTTGCTTAAGGAATTTAACTCCAACACATGTCCTTTAGCTCCAGGAATAGACAAGATACTCTGAGGAGCATTGTTTAATATAAAACCATAAGGGTTGTCATTGACTAAGAGAATATCATGTTTTTTAGCAAATGCCACCAATTCAGTAAGCGCTGCTTCAGAAGCCACTGCTCCTGTTGGCATATGAGGATAAGACAGCCACATGAGTTTTACTTGAGTGAGATCTAATTGCTCTAAAGCCACAATATCTGGCAACCAATTAGTTTCTTTTCTTAGCCTGTAAGGAATGACCTTAGCGCCAACCAAATCAGAAACCGACTGATACGTAGGATAGCCTGGGTCTGGAATAAGTACCCCATCTCCTGGATTCAAAAAAGCCATACTAATATGCATGATCCCTTCTTTTGAACCCATCAATGGCAGAATCTCAGTGGCAGCATCCAAAGAAACACCAAAGTGTTTTTTATAGAAAGAAGCCATGGCTTCTCTGAGCTCAGGCAGTCCCTGATACGATTGATACTGGTGTGCATTCTCCGCGGCCGTGGCAGCTATTAAAGCCTCAGTAACCGTTGGATCTGGTGCCAAGTCTGGACTACCAATACCCATATTAATAATAGGTTTTCCCGCTGCCATTAGGCCACGTACCTCTCTTAGCTTTCTAGAGAAGTAGTATTCCTGTACCGTATTTAAACGTATAGCTGTTTTCATAATTCTCTCGCATTATTATATTCTCCCAATACCCTAAACTCAGTAGCCATTATTTCTAAAATAGCCCTCGCTTTTGTATAGTCTTCATAATGGTCAAAAGTGACGTCTACAAAAAAAGCATACTTCCATGGAACATCTATCACAGGTAAAGATTGGATTTTTGTTAAATTCAAATGGCAGTCACTCATCACATTGAGTACTGCCGCCAAGCTCCCCCTTTTGTGATCTAACACAAAACGAAGCGAGGCCTTATTTATTTGCTCCTGAGGTAATTCCTTAGAAGTCGTTTTTACAATAATAAAACGGGTAGCGTTGTTTTTAATGGTCTGTATGTCCGAAGCCAAAACTTCTAGGCCATATAACCCAGCAGCTACTTTAGGTGCTATTGCGGCTATTCCTTTTAGCTGACCAGATTGAATACGCTGAGCAGTTTCTGCCGTATCTACATCTTCTACCAATTGAATGTGGGGATGCTTTTTAAAAAACTCATGGCACTGCAATAGAGCCATTGGATGGGAATGTACCGCTTTAATATCTGTTAATTCTTGACCCTCAAGCGCCATAAGGTGGTGGTGAATATTTAAGTAGTATTCTCCAATGATATTTAAATGATGGTCATACACCAAAGCGTAATTTGGAATAATTGAACCCGCAATAGAATTCTCAATAGCCATGATACCCTTGTCTGCCCTTCCTTCAATAAGCGCTTGAACCAAAGCAGGAAAGGACATACAAGGAAGCATCTCTTGGTTAGCTCCATAGCAATCAATCGCCACCTGATGGTGGTTAGATCCCTTTATGCCCTGAATGGCTATTTTCATTTTTTCTTTCATTTTAATCAAAAAAAAATCCCGCAATAGCGGGACTCTTAATAAGGTATATAGTTCACAATATCCTAGAAAAGTCCCGTACTTCTATTAAAATAGAAGTAGAAGTAAAAACGGCTCCAGAAATTCGTACTAAGTGTCATAATTTATTTTACAAAAAGCTAATGTAATTATTATATTTAAAATATACTGAATTCAAATGATTTTTTTAGAATTACCTTATTTAAACAATTTTTATTGAGGATTTAAACACAAATCACTTTTATAACTGAGAATAAAGAAGCCGGACTTAATTAAATAAAAGTAATACGTCTAAAACACCTCAGCGGCAATGGCTTCTATATTGCTGGATTTTCCCATGGAATAATAGTGTAAAACAGGTACTCCAGCAGCTAAGAGTTCTTTAGACTGCGCAATGGCCCACTCAATTCCTACCTGTCTTACGGCGGCTTTGTCTTTTGCATCAGAGACAGCGTCTATGAGATCCTGCGGCAAGTCTAAACTAAATACCTGAGGTAGTAGTTGTAGGTGCTTTTCCACCGCAATGGGTTTAATCCCTGGAATAATAGGTACATCTATGCCCATTTCTTTAGCAGCAGCAACGAACTCAAAGTATTTTTGGTTGTCAAAAAACATTTGGGTCACTACGTAGTCTGCGCCTGCGTCTACCTTTTCTTTAAGTCTTTTGAGGTCTTGCTGCAGAGAAGGTGCTTCCATGTGTTTCTCAGGATACCCTGCTACACCAATACAAAAGGAGCTTGAATGGGCACTTTCAATTTCTTCATGCAGGTACTTTCCAGTACCCAAATCTTTTATTTGCCCCACCAGTTCCTTGGCATAAGTATGCCCCCCTGGAGAGGGTTCAAAATAACGTTGTCCGGCCATGGCATCGCCCCTAAGGGCCATAACATTTTCAATGCCTAAGTACTGGCAATCTACCAATAAATACTCCGTTTCTTCTTTGGTGAAACCACCACAGAGTACATGAGGAACCGTGTCTACCCCATATTTATGTTTAATAGAAGCGCAAATACCTACGGTACCTGGTCTCATTCTGGTGAGTTTTTTTTCTAACAAGCCCTCCTTCTTTAAATAGACAAATTCCTCTCTTGAGGTGGTCACATCTATAAAGGGGGGATTAAAGGCCATCAGTGGGTCTATATTATTGTAAAGCTCCTGAATATTCCCGCCTTTAACTGGGGGTACTATTTCAAAAGAAAACAATGTTTTCCCTTTTGCGGCTGCTATGTGCTGGGTGATCTTCATATCTATAGGTCTGCTAAATTTGGGGCCAACCACTTCTTGGCGGTGGCTGGTGGAATGTCTTTTCTGGAGGCAAAATCTTCCAATTGGTCTTGGGTAATCTTACCCACACCAAAGTATTTGGCTTCTGGGTGGGCAAAATAATACCCTGATACAGAGGCTGCTGGCCACATTGCCAAACTCTCTGTTAGACTAACACCTATCTTTTCTTCTACCTCTAGTAGTTCCCAAAGCGTGGTTTTCTCTAAATGATCTGGACAGGCAGGGTATCCTGGGGCTGGTCTGATCCCTTTGTACTCTTCTGCTATTAATGCATTGGGATCTAAGGATTCCTGAGCTGCATACCCCCAATGCTCTTTTCTCACTTCTAAATGTAAGTATTCTGCAAAGGCCTCTGCAAGTCTGTCTGCCAATGCTTTTACCATTATGGAGTTGTAGTCGTCTAAAGCAGCCTGATAGGTCAGAGCCATTTCTTCTGATCCAAAACCTGCGGTCACACAAAAGGCACCCATATGGTCATGAACGCCCTCACTTGGAGGGGCTATATAATCTGAAAGGGCCCTGTGAGCTACCCCTTCTTTTTTCTTGATTTGCTGTCTAAGGGTTCTGAAAACATAAGAAGTATTGGCGTCTTTTTGAATGGAGATGTCGTCTGAGCCAGAACGTTCCGCAGGAAATAATCCAAACACCGCTTTTGCGGTAAATCGCTCTTCTGAGATAATTTTTTCCAACATGGCTTGGGCTTCCTCAAAAAGAGTGCTTGCCTGTTCTCCCACCACGACATCTGTTAGAATATCTGGAAAGCGTCCGTGCAACTCCCAACTTCTAAAGAATGGGGTCCAATCTATAAAGGGTACCAAGGCCCTTAAATCTTGCTTTTCAATGACTTGAATACCCATCTTATTAGGTGCTTTGGGAAGGGTGTTTTTAAAGTCCAATTGTAAGGCATTTTCTCTAGCCACTGCTAAAGAAACATATTCTTTGGTTTTTGACCTGTTTAAAAATTGCGTTCTAAACTGATCGTAGTCTTCTTTAAGTTTTGTTTTATAAGCCGCTGAGGTGTCTGGTTGCAGTAAATCTCCTACCACAGTGACCGCTCTAGAGGCGTCATTGACATGTACCACGGTCTGTCCATACTGAGGGGCAATTTTCACTGCAGTGTGCGCCTTAGAAGTAGTTGCTCCTCCAATTAATAAAGGCATAGTAAAACCTTCACGTTGCATGGCTTCTGCCAAGAAAACCATCTCGTCTAAAGAAGGGGTAATGAGCCCACTAAGTCCTATTGCGTCTACCTGGTGTTCTTTTGCTGCGGCAATAATTTTATCTGGTGGCACCATCACCCCCAAATCTATGATCTCGTAATTATTACAAGCCAATACCACACTCACTATATTTTTCCCAATATCATGTACATCTCCTTTCACGGTGGCCATGAGTATCTTTCCAGCAGATTGCGAGGCCGTAGCGTCATAATCTACTTGTAATTTTTTAGCTTCTTCTATATAGGGTAGTAAATATGCGACTGCTTTTTTCATGACCCTGGCAGACTTTACTACCTGTGGCAAGAACATTTTTCCACTGCCAAAAAGATCTCCCACCACATTCATTCCTGTCATTAAATGCCCTTCTATGACTTGAATAGGCGCAGACACAGAATTTCTAGCGGCTTCTACATCTTCTATAATATAGGCATCTAATCCTTTTACAAGTGCTCTGGTAATTCTATTCTGAAGTGGTTCCTCCCTCCATGAAAGGTCTACCTTACTTTCCTTCTTTGCGCCCACAAATCCCTCTGCAAAATCCAATAAGCGTTCGGTAGCGTCTTCTCTTCTATTGAGAATTACGTCTTCTACATGTGCTAAAAGGTCTTTTGGAATGTCTGAATACACCTCCAACATAGCAGGGTTTACAATTCCCATATTCATGCCCGCCTTAACGGCGTGGTACAAAAATACCGAGTGCATGGCTTCTCTTACCGGGTTGTTTCCCCTAAAGCTAAAAGACACATTACTCACCCCACCACTTACAGAAACTCCTGGAAGGTTTTCTCTGACCCATTTGGTCGCTTTAATAAAATCTATAGCATTTAATTTATGCTCGTCCATTCCTGTAGCCACAGGAAATATATTTAAATCAAAAATAATGTCTTGGGCAGGGAAGTCTATTTGTGAAACCAATAGGTCGTATGAGCGTTTGGCAATTTCTATTCTTCTATGGTAATTGTCTGCCTGTCCTACCTCATCAAAGGCCATAATTATTACGGCTGCACCGTAATTTTTTATTTTTAAGGCCTGTGCTAAAAAGGCTGCTTCACCCTCTTTTAAAGAAATGGAATTTACCACACATTTTCCTTGAACCACGCGAAGCCCGGCTTCTATGATAGGCCATTTAGAACTGTCAATCATGATAGGCACTCTAGAAATATCTGGTTCAGCAACAACCAAATTCAAGAAATTAACCATGGCTTCTTCTCCGTCTATGAGTCCGTCGTCCATGTTAATATCTATAATTTGAGCGCCATTTTCTACCTGCTCTCTGGCTACTGCCAGGGCCTGGTCATATAATTCCTCTTTGATGAGTCTTAGGAACATTTTAGAACCTGCCACATTAGTGCGCTCCCCTACATTGACAAAATTCAAATCTGGAGTGAGAATCAAAGGCTCTAATCCAGACAACTGCATAGGGCCCAGTTGTTTTTGAATTATTTTTCTGGGAGACGCTTTGGCGGCTATGGCGGCTATAGCTTCTATATGTGATGGCCTTGTTCCACAACAACCTCCTACAATGTTTACCAATCCTAAATCTACATATTCTTGAATTTGAGCGGCCATTTCAGCTGCACTTTCATCATAGCCTCCAAAAGCGTTTGGCAAGCCTGCATTTGGGTGTGCAGAAACACCAAATGGGGCTTTTTTAGCTAGGACTTCTAAATGAGGCAATAAGGCTTTTGCTCCTAAAGCACAGTTAAAACCAACAGACAAAAGGTCTGAATGTGCTATAGAGATTAAAAATGCTTCTGCTGTTTGCCCAGAAAGGGTTCTTCCTGAGGCATCTGTAATAGTACCACTTACCATGACTGGAGTGGCTATATTTCTCTCTGCTTTTACCTCATCTATAGCGTATAATGCCGCTTTTGCATTTAAGGTATCAAAAACCGTTTCTACCAATAAAATATCTACCCCTGCATCTAATAAGGCTTCTACTTGCTGCCTGTAAGCAATTCTAAGGTCTTCAAAACTAACCGCTCTGTATCCTGGATTGTTTACATCTGGAGACAAACTTGCCGTTCTGTTGGTAGGGCCTATACTTCCGGCCACATAACGGGGCTTTGAAGGATCCAAAAGGGTGTATTTTTCCGCTGCCTTTAAAGCAATTCTAGTGGCCTCATAATTGAGCTCATACACCAAATCTTCCATGTAATAATCTGCCATAGCAATGGTGGTACACGAGAAGGTATTGGTTTCTATAATATCTGCACCCGCAGCCAAATACTTTTCATGAATGGTTTGAATGGCCTCTGGTTGGGTGAGGGTGAGTAAGTCATTATTTCCTTGAAGCGGATGCTCGTAAGTGGCAAACCGGCTCCCTCTATAATCTTCCTCTGTAAATTTATACTCCTGAATCATGGTACCCATAGCACCGTCCAATACCAGGACCTTTTCTCTAATAAGGTCTTTTACTAATGGCTTCTCTAGGGTAGATTGGGGGGTGTTACTCAAAATAATATTTTTTAAAGGGTCGCTTTTTCAATGGCTTGTGATACGTCTTTGATAATGTCTGCAATATTTTCTAATCCTACAGATACCCTGATTAGACCATCTGTAATACCTGCCTCCAACCTAGCTTCGGGGCTTAGCTTGGCATGTGTTGTACTGGCAGGATGGGTAACAATACTCCTCGCATCTCCTAAATTTGCAGAGAGAGATAGCATTTGAATGTTGTTAAAGAATTTCTTTCCAGTCTCTAAACCACCTTCTAATTCAAAAGCAACTACAGCACCACCGGCCTTCATTTGCTTTTTAGCTAGCTCGTATTTAGGATGAGATTTCAAGAAAGGATACTTGACCATTTTTACCGAATCATGGGCTTCTAAAAATTGAGCCAAACCTAGGGCATTCTCACAATGACGGTCTACTCTTACCGCCAAGGTTTCCAAACTTTTAGAAAGTACCCAAGCATTAAAAGGAGACATAGCTGGTCCTGATATTCTTGAAAATCTATAAATTTTATCTATAAAAGTCGCTTCCCCTACAGTAATTCCTCCTAGGACCCTTCCTTGACCATCTATGAGTTTGGTGGCAGAATGAACCACCAAATGAGCCCCAAAAGAAATGGGTTGTTGTAAGTATGGAGAGGCAAAACAATTGTCTACAATTAAAATAAGACCGTGTTTCGCTGCTATATCACCAATCATTTGAAGGTCTAAAATGTCTACGCCGGGATTGGTAGGAGACTCCACATAGATTACTTTTGTATTGGGTTTAATTAATGCCTCTATGGCTGCGGCAGAATCATTTACATTGAAGAGATCTGTGCTTATTTTCCATTTTGGGAAGAAATTCTGGTACAAGCTCATTGTAGAACCAAACACACTACTACAAGATACTATATGGTCTCCGCTTTCTAATAAGGCGGCAAAAGTACTGTATACTGCAGCCATTCCAGACGCAAAAGCAAAACCTGCTTCTGCCCCTTCCATCTGACAAACCTTACTGATTAATTCAGAAGTGTTCGGATTCGCATATCTAGAATAAATATTGCGGTCTTTTTCTTCAGCAAAGGAAGCGCGCATGTCTTCTGCGTCTTCAAACACAAAACTAGAAGTTAAATACAAAGGAGCTGAATGCTCTAGGTTCCCGCTACGGTCCATTTGCATTCTTATGGCATTGGTTTCAAATTCTCTTTCTTCCATATGGATTTATTCAACTAATTTTCCTTCAACTGGACCTAAACCATGACTAATTCTTTTCCACAATTCTTAAAATGTCTCCAAAGACCCCTCTTGCTGTTACTGTTGCTCCAGCACCAGCTCCTTGAATCACTATAGGCCTATTTCCATAAGATTCTGTATATATTTCTATAATAGAATCTGCGCCTTTAACTTGCCCTAAGGGACTTTGCTTGGGCACTTTACTCAATCCCGCACTAAGCTGTCCTTTATCCTTTTGCAAATCGCCTCCTAAAACTCCCATATAACGAAGTACCTCATCTGGAGCTAAACCAGCCTTAATCTTTGCAAATATAGGATCTAATTTAGACATTTGTGCTAAGAAACCCGGGGCATCTAGGCCTTGTAATGCCTCTGGGATTAGATTTTCAATAACGCCCTCTGAAAATTCGTTCTTTAAGTCTAATTCTCTAGCTAAAATAAGCAGTTTTCTCCCTACGTCATTTCCGCTGAGGTCTTCTCTTGGGTCTGGCTCTGTATAACCTTTCTCTAAAGCCTCTTGAACAACTTGTGAGAAGGGAAGGTCTGTGGTAGAAAAAGTATTGAATATATAACTGAGCGAGCCAGAGAATACCCCCCTAATCTGAGTGATGTTCTCGCCGGAAAGATGCAGTAATTTAATGGTGTCTATGAGTGGTAATCCCGCACCTACATTGGTCTCATACAGATATTGCTTTTGATATTCCCTAAGGGTTTTTCTCAGTGCTTTATATTGTGTAAAAGGCAGTGTATTGGCAATTTTATTAGAAGAAACCAAGTCATAACCATGGCGTACAAAGCCTTCATAATGTTGCACAAAAGTGCTGCTTGCCGTATTATCTACGAGTAATAAATTTTCCAAATGCTGCTCCTGTGCGAACAAAAAGAGGGCTTCAAAATCCAAAAGAGTTGTTGAATTGGCCAGATCTGCCCGCCAATCTTTAGTGGCTTTTCCAATACCCTTAGCATCTAACAACATTTTTTTAGAATTTACAAGAGCAAAAATCTGGAGTTTAATCCCTTTTCTCTCCTCTATTTGTGGGGCTGTCTTCAGAATCTGATCTACCAATGCACCGCCAACCTGACCCACCCCTACAACGACAATATTTACCTTTTTAGCTTGACCAAAAATCTGGGCATGCATGACATTCAGCGCCTTATTCAAGTCTTTTTTAAGCAATACCATGGAAACATTTTTACCCGTGACCGTATTGTTAAATAGCAAAGGCACTATTTGATTGTTGATAAGTGCATTATAAGGTTTGTGAAAAGAACTCAAGTCTTGGCCTACTATAGAAATAACAGACACCTGATCTACCGCATATATTCTATTGACATCTTGGGCGTAAAAATCTTGTTCAAATTCTCGCTCTAAGGAAATAATCGCCTCGGTTGCGTCCTTTGCAGCAACCACCAAACCAATGCCTCTTTCAGAAGAACCCTGAGAAATAATACTGACACTAATATGGGCATTCCCCAGGGTTTTAAATATACGGGCATCTACACCTGCTTTTCCCAACAGCCCACGTCCTTCTATGTTTATAAGGGTCACATCTGCAATGACTGACAGTGATTTAATACCAGCCTTAGTAGGCGTTGCACTGATAAGAGTCCCTTCGTTGTCTGCCTTGAAAGTATTTAAAATTCTAAGGGGGATGTTTTTTTCTATAAGTGGGATAATGGTTTTGGCATGGAGTATGGTTGCCCAAAAATTTGCCAATTCGTTGGCCTCACTGTAAGAAAGTGCTGCAATCTTTTCTGCCTCTGGGACCAAGCCCGGATCTGCAGTGTAAATTCCGTCTACATGGGTGAAATTCTGTAGCTCTCCAGCCTCCAGGAAACTGGCCAATAAAGCGGCTGAATAATTGCTGCCATTACGACCTAGCGTTGTAGTTTCTCCATTTTCATTCGATCCTATAAAACCAGTAAATACAGGAATAACACCTGCTTGCAATCCGTCATAAGCTTCCAATACACACTGCTTAGAAAGGGACTCTTTTACAGATGCATTGCCAAAGTCACTATTGGTTTTAATAAGATTTCTAGTATCTAAAAGCTGTGCGGCTATTCCTTCCTGTGAAAGTAAATAAACCAGTGTTTTTGCAGCGAGCAATTCTCCAAAAGACAAGACTTGGTCTTTGGTCTTTTCACTGTAATCTTTAATGAGGGCTACCCCGGCTAAAATCTGACTAAGTTGTTCAAAGTCATGGGCCAAAATAGGCTCCTTTAATGGCGTGGTTTGTTGGGCTTTGAAAAAGTCCAGGGCAGGATGGTAATCCTGGCCTTGGGACGCCAGTTCCAACAAACGCTCTAGCTGGTCAGTGGCATTGTCTCTGGCAGAAACCACTACGGCAATGGGTTGTTGGGCTTCTTTTTTAGCAGCCACAATGTCAATTACTTTGGAAAGGCCCTCTCCATTAGCCAAGGAAGTGCCTCCAAACTTTAACACCTGCACCTTGGCCTTTGCCGCTTGGGGCTTAAATACACCAGTTAAAAGTACCTCTAACTGCTCAAATTCTAACAAAAAGGCATCGTGCCCATGCACAGAAGTAATTTCTCCATAGGTTACATTGGACTGAGATTGCGCCAGTTGCTTAAAGGTTTCTTTATTTTCACTGGCCGTAAAAAACAAATCTGAGTCTACCCCTATAATGTGAATATGGGTATCGCTTTCTTGTAATTTTTTAAAGGCCTCTGGGCCTTTTTTAGTAATGTCTATGGATCGCAACAGCTGATTCACCAATTTATAGGCAGACAACTGAAACCTAGATTGTAATTTCTCCCCATGATGGGTGAGCCAACTCTCCACATTAAATACCTGAAGTGCTTCATTGGTACTTCTGTTAAAACGCTGGTTAAAAGATTCCGGTGTTCTGTAACACAACATGGCGTGCATGCGTGCGTCGTGTACCGGCTGCTTAGAATTTAATAAAAATTGTTCTTGTATTTGACAATTGGCAATGAGCCAATCTGTAGATTTCCAATCAGACGCTACTGGAATTAAATGCGACGTAACCGCTGGATTTAAAGCAGCCATTTCCCAAGCAATTCCACCACCGAGAGAACCACCAATAATGGCGTAAAGTTTTGAAATTTCTAAGGCTTCCAGTCCCAATAAAAATAACTGAGCCATGTCTTTGGCTACAAATTGTTTGTACTCCTCTATGACAAAACCGTCGTATCCATTGCCTGGAATATTAAAAGCCAAGACGGCAAAACGATTCGTATCAATGCATTTATCTGGTCCTATAAGGGCAGACCACCAACCACCCTCTCCAGCCACATTTGAGTTTCCTGTAAGGGCATGGTTAACCAATACAACAGGGGCCTGGTTTAATGGAAGACCAAAGTGCTCATAGCTCAAGGAAATGTCTTGAGTATGATTCGACTGTGTTTTAAAGGCTTTAATAGCGAGCTTTTTCATAAAAAATAAAATAAAGTGCCTACCCCTTTTAAAAAAGTAGGCACAAAATAATTACACCAATTGTGTGGCTTTAATAGTTTCAAAAACAGCGGTTAAATCTGCCTTTAAATCTTCTATATCTTCTAATCCCACAGACAACCTAATGAGATCTTGCGTTACGCCAGTGGTTAACTGGGCGTCTGGAGATAATTGCTGGTGTGTAGTACTCGCAGGGTGAATAATCAGTGATTTGCTGTCACCAATATTCGCCAATAAAGAGAATAATTTGGTTTCATTGGCTACTTTTTTTGCAGACTCAAAACCGCCTTTTACCCCAAAAGTCACAATGCCACTCTGCCCTTTAGGCAAGTAAGTTTTTGCTATTTCACGGTAGGCGCTTGAATCCAATCCTGGATAATTCACCCAAGAAACCAGCTCTTGCGCTTCTAGCCAAGAAGCCAATGCCAAGGCGTTTTCAGAGTGCTTGGCAATTCTAATGGTCAAGGTTTCTAAACCTTGCAAAATCTGAAAGGCATTGAAAGGACTAATAGCCGCCCCATAATCTCTAAGACCTTCAATCCTCACTTTAGCAATAAAAGACGCTGCCCCCAAAGCCTCGTGATAAATAAGTCCGTGATAGCCCGCAGAAGGTTCTGTAAATTCTGGGAATTTCCCATTGCTCCAATCAAAGGTTCCAGCGTCTATAATGGCCCCACCCAAAGCGGTTCCATTTCCATTAATATACTTGGTCAGCGAATGAATCACAATATTAGCCCCGTGCGCAATAGGGTTTAACAGTGCTGGAGTAGCCACGGTATTGTCTACAATAAAGGGTACTTTAGCTGCTTTAGCATAAGCTGCAATAGCCTTTAAATCCAATACATCTAATTTTGGATTTCCCAAAGACTCTGCAAAGAAAGCCCTGGTATTTTCCTGTACCGCCAACTCAAAATTGGCAGGATCTGAAGGGTCTACAAAAGTGGTTGTAATCCCTAATCTAGGTAGGGTTACGTTAAGTAAATTATAGGTTCCCCCGTATAAGCTATTAGAGGCCACAATATGGTCTCCCGCTTTTAAAAGCACTAGTAATGAGGTCGCAATGGCTGCGGTTCCAGATGCAGTTACTACAGAAGCAATACCGCCTTCTAAAGCAGCCAAACGCTGTTCTAAAATGTCTGTGGTAGGGTTGTTAATTCTGGTGTAAATATTTCCTGGCTCTGCCAAAGAAAATAAATTGGCCGCATGCTCTGCGCTGTCAAAGACATAGGCAGTACTCTGATAAATGGGTACAGCCCTTGTGCCTCCAGTTAATTTTGGATCGTGCCCAGCGTGTAATGCGTTTGTGGCAAATTGTTTGTTTTTTTCGGTACTCATGATTTTTGTTTTTTAATGTTAAAAAAATAATTAAAAAGCCAAACCCCTTCTAGCGGCGCCACTAGATGGGTAAAAATCGAAAAAGTTATATAAGAAAGTTCGCTTACAGACGGTAAGCATTCCGGTTATCTATTCTCAAATGAGATAGAATGTAGCACCTTCTTTGAACTATACAAAGGGTTGCTAAGGCTTCACAGGGTCTAATCCCTCCACCTTTCTTGATAACTATTCAATAATTGTTTGAACTTATTTCAAAGATACCGCAAGTGAGTTAAAACACCACTCACAGCAACTTATATCACAAATCAAAGGCTTTTTGTACCTCTGACACTTTATCTAATTGTTCCCATGTAAATAGGGTCACTTCTTTCTCTACCCTCCCGTTGTAAGGAGACTCAAAGACTTTGGTTACTTTTCTAGGGGTTTTTCCCATATGACCGTAAGCAGCCGTTTCTAAATAAATAGGGTTACGCAATTGTAATCGCTCTTCAATAGCATGCGGACGCATGTCAAAAATTTCACTTACTTTTTTAGCTATTTCACCATCTGTTAGGCCTGTGGCCGATGTCCCATAAGTGTCTACATAAATACTCGTAGGCTCCACCACACCAATAGCGTAACTGAGTTGCACCAGGATTTCTGAAGCCACTCCAGCTGCCACTAAATTCTTAGCCGCATGTCTGGCTGCATAGGCAGCCGAACGGTCTACCTTAGAAGGGTCTTTACCGCTAAAAGCACCACCTCCATGGGCCCCTTTACCGCCGTAGGTATCTACGATAATTTTTCTTCCAGTTAGGCCAGTATCTCCATGAGGACCACCAATCACAAACTTGCCCGTAGGGTTAATATAATAGGTGATCTGGTCATTAAACAAGGCCTGCACATGGGTGGGAAATTGCGCAATCACTCTTGGAAAAAGCTTTTCAATAATATCTTTTTTAATAGTGTCTAACATGGCCTGATCATCTTCTAAAAAGGGATCGTGCTGTGTAGAAACTACAATCGTGTCTATTCGCTGCGGTGTATTGTCGTCTGAATATTCAATAGTTACTTGGGCCTTGGCATCTGGCCTGAGGTAAGGAATCTCTGTTGCTTCCCTTCTCATGGCTGCCAGTTCCTCTAAGATTTTATGAGAAATATCTAGCGCCAAAGGCATGAAGTTCTCTGTTTCTTTGGTCGCATAGCCAAACATCATTCCCTGATCTCCTGCACCCTGCTCTTCCTTAGTTGCCCTGTCTACTCCTTGATTAATATCCTGAGACTGCTCATGTATTAAAGAAATTACCCCACAAGAGTCTCCACTAAACTGGTACGCCCCTTTGGTATAGCCAATTTTGTTGATTACATCTCTGGCTATTTGCTGAACGTCTAAATACGTATTGCTTTTCACTTCTCCTGCCAAGACCACTTGTCCAGTAGTCACAAGGGTTTCACAAGCCACTTTACTCTGAGGATCAAAGGCCAAAAAATTATCCAATAAGGCATCTGATATTTGATCAGCAATTTTATCTGGGTGTCCCTCACTAACAGATTCTGAAGTAAATAAATAAGCCATAGCATCAATTTTTAAAATTGACGAGTGCGAATTTGACTTTTTAGCGGGGGTTTGTCACTACATTGAAAAACGTAGTGAACTGCTTTAGCACTTTTTTTTACACAAGCCTTATGAAGCTTTGTAAAGAGGTTGCAATCAGTCAAATCCTTCCTCTTAATAAATAAAGTACAAATGTATGCTAGGTTTTTTTTAAAAACAACACAATATCTAATTTTTTTTTACAAATCGTATTTAAGCTTAAACACCACATACCTAGGCTGTACCATATAAGCAGAAGAACTGATGAATAAATCATTGAATCCATCTTGGTTCAAGGCATCTGTATTCAGGGCATTGGTTACTTGAATATTGTATTCCCATTTACTGTCTTTTTTCTGGTAAGACAGATTGGCATTTAAAAAGGCATACTCGTTGTCTGCTGTTTTAGCGGCATCTCTGTAGTGGTAATAATCGTAGTCTGCCGTAAAAATAAACGATTTTAAAAACAGCATATCCAACTTAGCAAAAGGCCTGTCTGTATAAAAAGTACTCAACCTACCTGCATTGTTATAATCATTTACGGTATAAGAATAACCCAATTCTAGATTAGGTGCCGCCCTGAAATTTGTTGCTAAAGACCCCCTATACGTCTGGGTAAAAGATTTAGACACTCTAGGGGTATTGTTAATGACATTGTTTAGTATAGACTGAGAAAAATTGGCCCTACTACTGACCTTAAGTTTTCCAAAAGTTCTCTGGTAATTGGCAGAACCCGTAAAAGTCTCATCTGGCAAAGCCGCATTAATGGTCGTATTTACTTGGTTTATCCCAGTAATGACTCCTGCATTTTTGAAAGCATCTATTCTTTTGTTGTAAGCAAAATTGGCAAATATGTTTTGAAAATTAAACATATTAAAACTAAAAAAATTCAAACTTGCACTGTGGTATAAAGCGCTCTCTAGATCTCTATTTCCTTGATAAATAGCGTTGTAGTTGCTAAACACATAACCTGCAGCCAGGTTATTTATGTCCGTAAACTCTCTAGAAATACTGTAATTCAAACGAATATTCTCGGACTTTCTCATCTGAAAATTAACAAACAAATCCGGTACAATATTGGTTAAATTGTCTGTCACAGTACTACCTAATTGAGTATTTTTTGCACTGTATTGGTGTATATTAAAGCCTGGGTTAAAAGTAAATTTTCCTGTAATCACCTTGTAGTGAAAACCGGCATAAATGTCATTAAAACTAAAAGAAACCCTGTTTTTAAAAAGGTTTTCATCTAGACTATTTATGGCGCCTCCAGAAAGGGTTTCAAAAATATCTGAGTTAAAATCTTGTTGGCTAAGCGTTGTTCCTAAAGTGAAATTTAAATTACTCTTTGGACCAGTCACTAAATAATAATCTAGCTTAGCGTCTAATTTATTAGTGGTCACTTCCTGTCCTTGGTTAATATTAAAACCCAAACCGTTTCCTACCAAAGGTAACACACCATTAAAGGGCTCCTGCGTCCTCACGGCATTGTAAAATGGATCTTCTTTTTGGTACATGTGCTGCCCTTGAAAAGCAAATATATGCGCATCTGACAAGGTGTAATACAAGCCTGTATTTTGGGTAATTGTAATAGGATCTTGGGTATTGTTCTCTACAATATCTTCATTGACTAAAGCCCTAGAGGAAAGCATACGCTCCTCTTCTTGAGAAGATTGTTTTAGCAGCACATCATAGTCCCACTGTAATTGTGAAGAGGGCTTATACCTGGCACTAAACTTACCCAATCCCAAGCTAGCTTTCTGGTTCGTATTGGTGGTAGATTGCTCCATTTGGTTAGATACAATAAACTGCCTAGCGGTAATGGTTTCTAACAAGGTTCCTGTATAAGAGTAAATAGCAAAACCACTCAAGTCTAATGCAGGAGTAGCAGCGTAGTTAAAATTGGCTGCACCAAATTTAGTGTCTATAGCTTTGGCCCTGTTATTTTGCAACAATGATATGCCCAATGAATTATTAGTGGCATTAAACTGAGTACCCCCTGCCCTACTAAAATTAGTCATGCCCCCAGTAAAATTGAAAAAATCTCTTGGTGTAAAAGGCAATTCTCCAATATTATTAACATCCGTAATAAGATTTACTGAAAATTTGGGGCTGTAATAAAACACTTTAGGATGGGCTAAAAAAGTGTCCTCCAAACCTTTACCTGCGGTAATTTCCCCAAACCAAAATCTTTCTTTACCTTCTTTGAGTTTAATATTAATAGCCACATTATCTTGGTTATTAGTCACCCCACTCAATTGGCTCACCTCGGAATAGTTTCTAAGCACCTCTACTTTGGAAATGGCGTTTGCCGGAATATTTTTTGTAGCCAATTTGGTGTCTCCGTCAAAGAAATCTTTACCGTTCCCCCAATATGATTTTCGAACTCATCCCAAATTCTCCTTAGTGATTTATAACTTCTAACAGAATTATCGGAGAGACCAATATTGCCTGATCCTTTCACTTTTTTATAGGGTGAATTTCGAATAAAATAATCGATTTGAAATAAGACACTATTTGAATTCATTACAATTCTATTTGTATAGATTTTGCTACCACCGTTAGTAAACATCAATACTAAATGTTGATTTTATTGATTATTAATTATTGTTGTAAGAAAGCACCACCTTTAATTCTTCATTGGTTAAAAATGGAATAACAGGACCCCAAACTCCATTTTTTCTGCATCCAACTTCTCGTACAATTTTACTGGGTATAATTAACCCTTGGTAAGTGAATTCATCTGAAATTTCAGCAAAAGTATAGTCAATATGAGTATGGTTCTTATTTATATTCCAAGCGTGATATACTTGATGTAGTGTTTTTTTGTTTGTAGCTATCCCTTCAACATAAAGATGATTTTCATTTAATCGATTAGATGAGTTGCCGTAGCAGTTCCCAAATTTTATTTTTCTTCGGTCAACCTTGCAGGTATTGATTTCTATTTCATTAAGGTTAATTGGATTGATTAGGTTAAAATATAAACAGGTCAAGGAATTAATTCCTAAAATTTCATCTTCAACACCTCTGTTAAAACCACTAATTATTTCACTTTTAATATGTTTCAAATTTGCTATTTTCATAAAATATAATATTTGGATTATTAATGTCTATTTATAATATCATTTATCAATACTTTACCTGGAGCTGTCAGATCATTATTTTTTTCATTTCTAATTTCCTAAATCGTCTCCTCGGTCGATCAAATTTTGAGTTGTAAATTTGACTTTAGAATCTTCTGTTAACCTCTCCTGATTAATTAATTTTAGAGTCCTGATCATTAAATGTGAGTCTTCTTGTTTTTTCATGATATTTATCACTTGCTCAAAACTTAGACTGACTGTTAATTCACATTCGACTTCTGGAAAAAAACAGTTTCTAAAAAATGCAAATTTCCAGATAAAAAGTGGTGGAGCACTATGTTTCAGAATAGTATTGTAGAATTCAATAAAGTCATTTGAGCTTTCTGCTAGAAATTCAAAATGATATTTAATTTTAATCCCTGAATTAATTAACATTGTATTAGTTGGATCTTTCATATTATTATTATTTTAAGCTGCTGTAGCTTGATTGATTTTAAGTTCTTCTGTCTCTTTATTTTTATTGAATTTTTCAACCATAATGGCCTTTTTAATTGATTGGTGGAAAAACTTTTCCTCAATTTCGATTCCTATATGTTTTCTGCCCAATAAAAGTGAGCTCATCATGGTATTTCCGACGCCATTCCAAATATCCATTATGTAATCACCTTTTTGAGATCCCTCCAAGGTTAAAACACCTGTCAGGTAAACAGGGGAGGTAGATGAGTGTCTATCTTCTTTATTTTCGAGTTGTCTAAAGTAGTCTCCTGGATTTCCAACGTTACCTCTTATAATATCTTCGCAATACGTGTTAGAAAGTGTGTTTCTGATATTTGAAAGTGACGACTGTATATATTTCTCACCTATAACACCTGTTTCTTTGTTTGAGTGATTTGTGCAACCACTCACTAACTTATAACTGATCTTTTCCCCGTCATACATTTTAAGACTATTGGTAAATGTTATTTTTGGATTACAGGAGAATCTATAAATATATTCAAACGCTTCAGTAGTATCCTTAACATTTTCACCATGAGGTAATGGGTTGGTTTTTATCCACATTTTTTTACTGATAATTTTAAACCCTAATTTTTCCATTTCAATAACAAAATATTCAACGAAGAGCGAGTATACTTTATCCTTTTTGTAGTCATTAATGATAACATAAATCGACCCATCCTCTGACAAATATTCTTTGTATCTGTAATAGATACTAGCTACATGAGCAGCAAACTCTTGAGATGACATATTTTTCAATTTCTCATGTTCTGACTCCCATTCTCTTCCAGGTCGTTTTGTGTCATAACCATACTCACAAGAACCAATTATACACTTTATTTTACCTTTCAAATGATCTATTGGAGATAGGTTAATATTACCTGAATTCCCTTTCAAGAGAATAGAATTCTCTGAGGTAAATTGATCATCTACATCAGGTACTTTTATTATATCGTTCTTAAATTTATCAACATTTGCTTTAGTTTTTTTGTGAGAACTAACAATATTTTCATACTCATTTTCACTCATTGTTTTTTGAAGAAATGAATTAAAAACCCTGAACTCGGAATCATTACTAAGATCAATGACCTTATCTAATTTTGATAATCTGCCATAGTCACAATTGTTCTCAATTAATTTTTTAACTGTATTAACATCGTAGTTGTTTGTTGAAGTTTTTAGCAGTTTTCGATATTGGTGTGCAGTTTCAAGAGAAATTTTATTTTGTAACACCCATGGGATTAGAAATTCAAATTCAGTATTGTCGAATTGATTGTACAACATCACTAATTTTTTCACCTTTTCTGGAGAAAAATCCATTTCCAAACCAATCTCCACATTTCTATTTAAACTTCCTCCTTTTATAGGGGGGTACTTTTTTGAAAAGTGTTTGAATTCATTATAGAGTTCATAACCTGTTTTTATTCTTTGTTTATTTAAATCGACCACCAAATCCTCCACAGAATCATTAGCTTCCAAATAAATTAGCGTCACTTCACAATCTTTAACACCATTTTTCACCATGAAATCATATCGTGTACCGCCCGAGACAAGCTCGTATTTTCCTTTGTGAATTTTAGCCCTGATCACTACCAAATTATTAATTGGTTTTCCTCCAGATCTTTCAAGTGATTTATTTAAGTATCCGTCAGCTGCTGGTGTATACATTTTTTCATGATAATCATTTCTAACTATCGACTCAAGACTAATTCTTTTTTGTTCAGTTTTCATATATTACAGATTTTACTTTCATAATTTTGGTTGACCTTTTTTTAATAAAAAAAACAACTATAATTGATAGGTCTCTTTATAGAGGTTCCATAATTCAAAAATAATGGAGGTTCCAATTAATTCACCTTTCTTGTGTTTAAATTCTACAAACCATATCACTTCATCATGTTTAACACATAAATCAGGAATGTAATTTGATTTAAGTTCGTTTATTAATTTCTTCATGGTGTAGAAATCTAAAATTTCAAGTCCTTTGATATTATTTAAAAGATAGTCACCAAACTGCTTTTCAAATTCAATTACATCACGTCTACCGAAATTCTTATTAATTTTTCTTATTCGTTTCCCGGAATCATCAAACCAGTAAATTTTAGTCATATCATATTCATATTCCACTTCTCGATTTTCCTTTTTCAGAAACTGCTTCTTTTTACCTGTAGTAGTTCCGTAATCAGGTTTACATACTAAATTTAGTCTACGAAGTCTCAGTTTAAAATAATTTATCATTATACCAATCTCACGGGGATTTAGTTTTGAAGGAGTAGTCATGAAATTTTCGTAGCTCGATATTAGATTAGAAATCTCCATTTCAATCTCTAATTTGATAGAGTTCAACACCCCCCAATTTGTTGTAGATTCAAACTTAGAACGAATAGTAGTAGCATCACCTGAGTCCAAGATAGTATCCATCTCAAGAGACTTTATGTCCATTAGTGGACCTAATTTAACTTGTTTCAATCGCTCTAAATAAATATCATTATCTAATCTTCTGCTAAACTTCGCAGGATTAGATAATATTTCCTTGATCGGTATGTAATTCAATTCCATAATTAATATAATTTGATCACAAAGATATAAATAAATTATTTATTCCACCAAATAAAATACTGACTTTTTTATTTTTATTTTTGAAACGATTTTTTTAATATAATATAAAGGTGTCAGTTCACACCTTTATATTTAGGCTTGACAATCCCGAAAATTTTTGATATGTTTTATTAAAACTTAATTCGATTTATTTCTTATAAGATAGTGTGATTATCGTTGGTGGATGATAATTATAATACACATAAAGCATGTTTATCCTCCTTAAAGTAGATGCCACCACATCGAAATTTGGGGGATTATTATTTTAATGTTCAGTTACTTTGAAAAAGGAATTACTAATCTAATCCCCAGTAAAACTATTGATTTAGGACAATTGGTTAAATTAATTAAAACCAACCCTAAACAATCTCTGGTAAATGAGATAAGGGAACTAAGATTAAAGGGAGACCAGACCTACAAGAAAAAGAAGACATTTCTAAACTACATTACTCCCAACTGCAGTGTTAAAAAGCGTAGTTTAAAAGAAGAGGAGGATTACACAAAAAATTTCATTGCACCATCTTCTTATATATATTTTGATTTCGATGATGTAGTTAACGCACAAGAATACAAACATTACTTTATTTCTAAATATGGTCATCTTGTCTCTTTAGTATGTCTGTCAAGTGGTGCTGGTGGCATATCTGTTTTGTTCAAAATAACAAATATTATTGATAACAATAACTTCTATGATATATGGGAGATTATAAAAACGACATATCTTAAAGAAGAGCAGGTTGATATAAAATGTAAGAATATTGGCAGGGCAATGTATCTGCCATACGACACTGAACCATTCGTTAATTATGAGAATGAAATTACAGTTGATATTCCTTTAAGTAAAGAAAAAAACACTTCTAAAAAACAGCTCAATCAATCTATATTGAATAAAAAATATATTAATACATTGATTGAGCCACTTTCCAATATTGATTTCGAAGAATTTATGGATAAAATTGTAACAAAAACACCTGTAGTGGTTAATAATCCAATTGTTGAATTATTTGCATCAGAAAAAATGGATATTACATTTCCTCGCGAGATAAGAGATACCAAAAAACATAGTATCTATACAATTATAATACATAAACTTATATACTTAAACCCACAGTTACCATCAAGTTATTTGTTTTCTTACCTTAATTTCATTAATAATTATTTTGGAAAACCACCAATGGAATTTAAGAAACTCATAGATCTATTTACTTTCGTTTATTTCAGCATTAAAAATGATGAAAATTATGAATTTAAGAACAAAAAGTACAAGTATGTGCATTTCAACAATAACTCTAAATTATCAGGCGATGAAAAAAGAAATTTAGCTTGTAAAATAAATGGAAAAAGGAGAAGTAATACATCAATCGAAAAGATAATTACTGCAAAAGAAGAGTTAAAATCTCAAGGGTTAAAAATCACTCAGAAAGCACTTGCAGAAAAAACAGGGTTATCTATTAGCACAATTAAAAGACATATAAATTCTGAACCTGTGGATCTAGAAAAATTGGTTATTGATGTTAATGAACTTTATACAGATGAAGATCCTATAGAAGATGGTGATGAAGTTTTTCCATCAAATGAACATAATGTGTCAACTGACAATATTTTCCACCCTGAGTGTCCCAAGTGGGTTTATAATTATTATGAAAAAAGAGATTATTTAAATGACTTATAGAAGAAACTCAACTGATTTAAAGATAGATAATTACATTGTAATATGATTTTGCTGTGGCTGACTCACTAAAAAAATCATCAACTGTCTGACATATTTTATTTTCTATGATATTTATAGAGAAACACAGTTATGAAAGAGAAAAAGTCAAAAAGAGTAATAGTTCGAATAACCGAGAGTCAATTCAATAATTTGATGGAGTGCGTTATAGATGAACAAATAAAAATTTCAGATATTCTAAGAGAATCTATAGTAGATAAACTTCAAAAACTAAGAAAAGATGATAAAAGGAAAAAATAATTTAAACTATGAGTATTATAACCAATACCTGATCAATTGTGGGTCTAATAATCCACCTAATATGGAGTTACTAGATGATTTTTTTAAAGAAAAATTAAATATGTTGTCCGAACACGAAATAGAACCATCCAATGTGGTTTTACTAAATGAATTGATAGTTTTTTGTCGTAATAAATTTGAAAGTTATAAGGCACAAAGCACCCACAGGAATAATTACTAATTCTCGATTTTATATGTTGAATACGTGATTTTGAATAACGTAGTAAATTAAATCTAATTGGCACGATTGGTTGGGGTATTGAACTATTTGTCAAATAAGAACCATTTTTAATTGTTTTTCAAATAGATCTTTGTGAGAGTTTCTCCCATGGTGTTACATAGAATTTCCTGAGGGTGTTGCGCCAATGAGAATTGTTCCAATTGATCATGGTAGAGATTAGATTTAGATTCTGATGTGATTAGGTAATAATGGAAATACTCATGGATAACAGTATTGATTAGTTCTCTGCGTATTACATTGTTGTTCCTGTAGATGGTAATTGAATTGTTGTAGAAACAATACTCCCCCGCTAAATGAGATTTACCCTCAACTAAAGTCAGTAGTGGTTTTTGTTTTCGAATTGGATATAAATAGAGGCACCAGTTCAACACATCCTCTGCCAAATGAAATTGCCAGTCTTCACCGTCACCTGTCAAGAATTTAATTAGCACAGATATCAGATTTAGAGTGAATAATACCCCAACAACAATAAAGTAAATAGTAAAAAAGTTATCCATTACATCAACTTTTTAACTTTCAAAACAGTATTGGAAGACTTGTTTGTTATTGCACTTATATTTCTGATGGATAGGCCCCTCTTTAATAGTCGTGCAACATCTGAATGACGTTCAAGTATCTTTTCGTCACTGTCAACACTGCCTTTTTTTCTACCAACGCTTTTAGAACCATGTTTTTTGATGTGATTTCGATAACCTGATTGTAATCTAGCGAGAGTCATTTTAGATTCCATATTAGCGACTGCAAATAATATTTGAACCATGAACATGGATAGGCTATTTGGAGTCTTATCGTCATTTAATGTTTCTAAGTTGAAATTCTTAATATAGATTCCGACTTTTAAATCATGTAGGATTTGAATATTTTGAAGGGAATTAAGAACTGATCTTCCAATTCGACTAAGTTCCCAAACAAGAATCTTGTCAATTTGATTAGTATTAATATCTTCTAACATTTTGGTGAAAACTGGCCGTTGCTCGTTCTTTTTAAATCCACTAACTTTTTCCTCATAAACTTCGACAATGTTATATCCCATTCTACTGGCATATTGTTTTAATTCTGTGGTTTGTCTTTGAGTATCTTGTCGCTCTGACTCAGAACTAACTCTTGAGTAAATAACTGCATTTATCATAGTGTCTTATTTTTATTCATTATAATCCTTTGGATTTCGGTGAGGCTATGATACAGCGAAAAATCAGGGTACTAGAAGAATAAATGCTAAACTTTTGCTACAATAATTGTTTTGAGACACTTTTCTATGCCAATTAAAATTGAGCTTTTTGGTTTGGCTTTAAAAATCTCATTGATTAAATTTAAAGTTAGTTGGGTGCCCCCCTGGAGGACTGCCCGTAGGTATCCCCCCTTATATACCCCATTTTTCGATGTCTTTAGAGGGAGGTCAATTCTCTCGTTCAAATTTTTGGGAAATTTTCCAAAAAATCAACTTTTTTAAAAATAAAAATTTTCTAGAATTTTTTTAAAAATCAGTTGTTATCCTCCTAAAAAAATAAAATATTTTGCATTTGTATAGGGGAAGCTCCTAGAGAAGTTAATTTCACCTTAACTTAAGTTATAATAAAAGAGAGGGTTTCAATTTAATTAAATAACAATAATTAATTTGATTGAATCACTATTTTGATAAAATATCAAATAATTCGTGATTAATGTAGTAATTCGTAACGCCTAATTTCTTTTTTATTAATATTCCATCATCAGACAACGTGTTCAAGTAATTAGCAGCAGTAATTCTTGATACCTTTAAATCTTGCTCTACAAATTCGATTTTAGTATACGGATGTTTAAACAAGTTATTTAGCAAGTCCTGACTGTAGAACTTGTAATTTTTTCTAATTTGATGCTTTTGTTTTAATAGTAGAGATTGTATTTGTGTAATCGTTTGGATTGTATCCATTGCAGTCTGTTCAACACCCTCTAAAACAAATAATATCCAATCTTCGAAATTTTTATGATCTCTTACGGCTTGAATTTTTTTATAATAATCACCTTTATTTGATATGATAAACTTGCTCAAGTATAATATGGGTAAGTCTAATAGATTTTGAAGGACAAGATAAAGTACATTTATAATCCTTCCTGTTCTTCCGTTTCCATCATAAAAAGGATGTATACTTTCAAATTGGAAATGTATGATAGCCATTTTTATGAGAGGATCTAAATCACTGATTTCATTGTCATTAATATATTTCTCTAAATTACTCATTAGATCCATAATAGTCTGGTGGTCCTGAGGTGGTGTATAAATTATTTCTCCTGTACTATTATTTTTAAGGGTAGTACCCGGAACCTTTCTTAAACCTGCGTTATTTTTTTCAAGTGTGGCTTGAATTTCAATAATCATCCTATTGGTAAGGAGTTTTTGGTTGTTTATAAGCTCAAAGCCTTTTTTAAGGGCTTCTATATAATTTTGAACTTCTTTAGATTCAAGAGATTCTATGTTATTTGTTTTAAGTTCTGCCTTATATAAGTCATCGTGAGTAGTTATAATGTTCTCAACTGCAGAACTATCCTTTGCTTCTTGAAGACCTAAAGTATTTATTAATATGGTTTGATTAGGTATACTTTTAGACATCCCTTTTAACTCAGCCAATGCCTTATGTGAGGACGTTAGTTTCTTGAGAACCATCTTGGACTCAAGCTCAATGTTTAATGGAAGATAACTTAAAGTATATAATTGCATATGTAAAGAAAATCAAAAAATCTATACAAAGATAAACTATTATGTATAAAAAAATCAATTTTCTTTACAAAAGGAAGGAGATATGATAAGATAACTTAGAAAGTTTAACATAGAAATTAAAACCATTGAAGATTGTGGTTATGATTCATAAAATCAAAAACTATAAGAGAACCTTTTAAGTTACTCAGTAAGTTTATAAAGTTGAAAATCTCATGGCCGTTTAGTAATGAAATATCTATCTAAAAAAATATAAGATACTGTAAATCATGTTGTTGATTAAAATAAATCGACTACAGTCCGTAGTCTTTTCAAAAATAAATCACTATAACTTCTTTATAATGTGATATTTAATTTTTATATTTTAAATAAATAACGTATATTTAAGTAGAATAACTTGTTATAATTTAGCTTACATTTTGTTAAATCATAAATATACATAAGTTATATTTATGTTAAATAATTAAAATAACACATGTTAAATGGACGTTAATTTTTACAAAAAATCACAAATAAAGGCTTCAAATACACGCTTAAAAATAGAAAATTCCGTTTTATTTTTAGATTATTTGGAACATTTTATTTCCAATTCTGCCACAAAAAGAGTTCAAGGATATGGAACGGTGGGTTTGGCACACAATAACATTCGGACTTATAAATCTTTGTTTCGGATTGTAAAAGCCTATGAATTTGAGAAATCAGAGAGATTGTATTTGAACTCAATTGATAAATATACCGCCGAATCTTTTACCCGTTTTCTAAAAATTGAACAGCAGTATAGTGATAATTACTGCGGTCAGCTTTTAAAATTATTGAAGATTATTCTGCGTGATGCTGAGAAAAGTGGCTTGGAAGTACACCCTTATTCCAATTATATAGAATCTTTTAAACAGAAAAGTTCCGATCGAATTCTTCATATTTTAAATCCATCAGAGATCAAAGCATTAAAGGGATTAAAGAATATTTCAGCAGTATATTCAGATAGCTATAGTTGGCTGTTAATAGGATTGTGTATCGGGCAGCGAGTCTCAGATTTATTAAAACTTACACCAAGTAATCTTAGAAAAGCTCCCACCGGATTGTATATAGATATATTACAACAGAAAACAAAGAAGGCGGTAACTGCTGGTGTGGCAGATCCGGTAGTTATTAAAATATTAGAAAATGAATTCCCGAGAAGAGTTTCTCAAGTAGTTTTTAATAAACAGATTAAAGCACTTTGCAGAATGGCGGGAATAGAAGATTTGGTAAGTGGGTTTAAGAATAACCCAAAGACAAGAAGAAAGGAAATTGTATCTGCCCCGAAGTATGAGTTTGTGACCTCACATATTATGAGACGTTCTTTTGCATCTAACTATTATGGGAAAATTGAAACGCCGCTACTTATGAATATTACTGGGCATTCTAAAGAAAGTACATTTTTAACTTATATAGGGACGCATCAAAACAAGGATGTACTTGCTGATTTATTTATGCAGCAGGTGGGAGTTATTTGGTAATTTTAAATTTTTTCAACTCAACTAGTCTTCTTTTGTAAAATTCTTTTTCGGTTAATAAATTTAATAACCATACTCGACCCTCCTTATCATTAAGGCACTTATAAATTAAGTTTAATTTCGATTTTATAAAAAGATAAGTTTTAATACGTTTATGTTTTCTTTTAGTTTTTAACATGTTGGTAAACTGACTATTAAAATCACTCAAATAGTAAGCTGTTTTTTTTGTTTTGTTATATTCCAAACTATCTACGTTATTAAAAACTTCAAAACAGGATGCTAAAAAACAATTTAAAGGATGCCTAAGTTTGTTTAAGGAATTCACCGCCTCTTTTGCATTTGTTTTTTTAGATAATAAAAAAAACATCATAGGCATTTCGTAAAGCCATTGTTTTATAATAAAAACCATGGTCGTTTATTTCATTTGCAATGATGGATAAGTTTAATTTGTTTGCATAACTCAAAACAGTAACTCCATTAAGAACCTGACAGTCTTTCTCTACAAAACTGTAATTGAATTCACTAGAATATTTTTTTATTCCAAAAACTGCTGCTAAAAGTGCTGAGTGTATTTCTATAGCCGCTATATTTTTCTCTTTTTGAAGTCTTCTGTAATGATTATCTAAATCAGGATAATGATTTTTTTTTTTTTCAGAAAACCCAAAATCTCTAACAACAGTAATCGCTTTTGGATAGTCTTCTTTAGAAAAAATAAAATCAATATCTCCCACCATTCTTTCGGCAATATCATCATAGATTCCTGCTAATAGATTACCAGTTCCCTTGAGAAATATTGGAGCGATATTATTATCTAATAATAGGCTGTTTAGTTCTTGTGCTTGTTGAAGAATTTGTGTATTCCTGTCTCTATTCAAGTTGGTTATATGTTTCATATACTCAACCAAATCAGCGGGAAGGTATTTTAAAAAATCAGTTCTTTTAAAGTTACAATACATAGCAGGAAACACATAATGACTGGTACTTACCTTCACAACAGCTCCCCAATCTATGGTCGTTGATTTTAATTGCTTTTCTATTTCATCTCTATTTTTTTCTTCCAGAGAGATGCTCAAACATTTGGCAATAAAAAATAAGGTTTCTTTATAATTCAATTGATGATTTTTTTAATCCAAAAAAATTATTTGGTTGGATCTGGATCTTGATTGAAGTGATCTTCTCTTTTTTCTTTTAATTGTTCTAGGGTAAATTTGTCTCGTACTGACTTTGTTTTTGGGAAGATATAATTAGACAGGGTTACAAAAACTTTTACTCGTTCTGTTTTTGTGAGTTTTTCTTGGTTTACCAGCAGATCATCCAGCACTTTTTCATAGAGCATTTCCATCTTTTCTTTAATGGAAGGCCCTTCTTTTTTTGCAGGTCCTCTTTTGGACTTTTTACCTGCTTTCTTTGCTGAATTTGGATCGAATGGCATAGTTTATATTTTTTTAAAAACTTCGCTTTGGTAAATCTTTAAACCATTTTTCATAAAGTTTTGAAGTTGGAACTAAAATCACCCAAGCAGTCATAAAAATTAATTGTAAATCTAAGAAAAAGGAATTGTTTGACTGATACCACATTTCTAATTCACCCTTGTAAGGCGCTATTACTCGTTTATAAAACTCATGCGGATCCTCTTCAGTGATAGCTGAAATGATTGACTCCTCATCCCTAAAGATGATAGAACCAATCCCAGTAAGTCCCGGTTTTACATTGTATATTTTAGATTGCACCTCTTTATTATATGCAGAAAATGTTTTGATCACTAACGGTCTAGGACCAACTAAACTTATATCACCCTTTAAAATATTAATAATTTGTGGGAGTTCATTGATCTTTGTTTTTCTTAAAAAAGATCCAATTCTTGTAACTCTGGGGTCGTTTTGAAGGGTAATACTGCCAGTACCAATGTTCATAGAGTTCTTAAGCATAGTTGCAAACTTCCATATTTGAAATTTTGAATTATAGATTCCATAACGTTCTTGAAAGTAAAAAACCTCCCCTTCAGCTGAAAATCTTAGAATTATAATTATCGGAATAAAAACAGGTAAAAGGATAATTAGTGTAATTAAGCTAACAATAACATCTAAAAGACGTTTTAAAAATT
>ENA-OREN01000821-OREN01000821.1-marine-metagenome-genome-assembly--contig:-NODE-821-length-41426-cov-7.020919_pt1 | contig 41426 bp, 46 predicted proteins | sample MGYA00248624_ERZ508555 | MGnify/ENA primary metagenome ERZ508555 (study PRJEB26222, sample SAMN06267773) | marine metagenome | isolation source: Saanich Inlet, British Columbia, Canada | place... | reverse complement strand
GAGGATAGAAAAAAATCTCTCGATAAATTGATCGCAGGAAAACCTGTTTTTATCTGTGATGTAGAAAAACCAGAAGACATTGAACGTCTAAAAAAAGAAATTAGTGCAGAATATAAAACCCTAAATGGACTGGTGCATTCAATAGCATTTGCAAATTATTCTGAAGGCTGGAAACCTTTTCATGAAACACCACGGAAAGATTTTTTGCAATCTATCGATATAAGTTGTTATTCGTTAATTGCATTGTCCGATGCTTTAAAGAGTTTGCTCGACAAAAAAGCTTCTGTTGTAACTGTTTCCATTTCTACCACGCGTATGGCGGCAGAAAATTATGGCTACATGGCACCTGCTAAAGCGGCACTCGATTCAACGCTGTGTTTTCTTGCAAAATCTTTCAGCGCATTTTCTGAAATCCGATTTAACTCTATTAATCCCGGTCTTCTTAAAACATCTGCATCTGCGGGTATCCCAGGTTATGTAGATTCCTTCCTCCATGCTGAAAAAGCAACCTTGAGAAAAAACTCCCTTACGACTCAAGAAGCCGCCAACGCAGCGATCTTTTTATTGAGCGAACGTTCAAGCGGCATCAATGCTCAAGGAGTGATTCTCGATGCAGGTATGTCCATCAATTATTTCGATCAAACTCTAGTAAAACCTCAATAGCATTGGAAACAAGGCCACGCCTTGAAGAGATACTCGCAAACCTTCAATAAAAAGCCCAAAAAACCTATTTCAGCTTCTCAACTTTACCTGCGGCCGTTCGGCCGCTAGAGGAGGAATTTTTTGTTTGAGGATGGTGGCGCAAGCGTGGTGATTGCTTTTACGTAGATCTTCCATTTGTTTACTTAGTTTTGCGGATTTCGGATTCTTTTGGGTTGAGGTGATAATCCTGCATGATTTCTTCAACGCTGGTTATGTAGTAGTTGATCATCTTATTATCACCAATCTTTATAAACTCACGGGTTCTAGCTAGCATGAGGATGAGCCCTTTCCCCTGCATGGATTTATGAAAAGGCTTCACTACACTTTCTAGTTCAGGAGGCTTTATGCTTCCATCTCTGATTCCAGCTAATGGATTCAGTCGCTGGTTGATTTCAGCCACCAGATCAAGTTCTTTAGATTTTTTTAGTGGATTCAAAGCCCGCATGTAAAATTCTACTGCTTTTTTTGAGGCGTCAAAGCATAAGCATCAGCTATTCGCGCAAGGAATATACCTTCAAATTTTGAATTGCGAGAGGTTTTAGCCATATCAAGACCTTCATTAAAAATATGGATGGCTTGGTCAATATCTCCTAATTCAATGTACATTTTCCCGAATCCATGCAGAATTTCTATTTCTTCATTTCGCTTATTAAGACTATGAGCCAGAGTGAGGCTGTCCTCGAAATATTCTTCTGCCTGCCGGTAATCTTTCATACTCCTAAAACATGAACCTAAATGCTTGAAAATAATTCTCAGACAAAGTCAGCTGCCCATTTTTATTGCTTTATGCAATCCTCCTTTTAAACGAGGAAAATTTTCCCCCACAAGGGTAGATTTTTCCGTTTTGAAAAGGTGGGTTTCGACCTTTCTTATTTTCATAAATAATTGTAAACAAACAAGTTTATATGTTTATTTTGGGTTTGGCATCGCTTTTGCTCTAGAGGTGGTTGCGGGATATTATTAACAATCTACAAATGGATTTTAAACGATGCCAGGCAACTCAAGTGTATTAGCTTTGTTTTCTCCTCAACCCCCAGTTGAGCCGACTGCCCCAAAGGCAGATCGCGGAAGTGATAGCAACTTTAATGATTTTCTGAACAACGCTACGGATCAGGTAGAAAAAACACAGAAACCAAGTCCTGGAGATTCGGCCAATAACAATAACGAAACCGAAGTAGGCGAGATGTCCAAACCTAAAATGAAAAATAAGAACGACAAGCTCGAAACGGATGACAGGAAGTATCAAGAAACTGCCACCGCGAATGAAAATGAACCGATCACTCAAACTGAGATCGTGACGAAAAATTCCATATTAGAAGAAAATGGTGCCTTTACTATGAAATTGATGGAGCTTGGTATCGATCAAGAACAGTTTGAAGCTTTACTAGAACACCTTGGGTTAAATGGTGAAGTGAATTTTGATTCTTTATTACAATCTCTCACCCAGAGCCTGAATCAAAATCGAATCACAGTAGGAAAGGATATAGATTCTCTTCCTCAAAGTGAACTTCTGGCACGACTTCAGCAACATGAGGGTGAAGCAATTAACCTTCTCAAAAAAGCAGGTCTGACAGGTACTCAGGCTAAAAATTTAATCGATCATCTTAAATCAGCACCTGTCACGAACATTGCACAAAAAGAAGTGGATAAGACTCTTGACCTAAATTTAAAAAAAGAAATTCAGGCTCAGCAAGAAGCTTCCTCTACAGAAAAGATAAAGCTGAAAACGACTGAACAATCAGAAACTTCTAAAAACTCAGGTCAGCAAGAGAAAGGAACTGAAACCGACGTCCCTGTTCAAGTAAAGGAAAATTTCAAAAAGGCAGAGAAAGCAGATCGGCCTGCTTTAGCAGAGAAAGCAGATCAGCCTGCTTTAGCAGAGAAAGCAGATCGGCCTGCTTCAATAGATAAGCTTTCTGAAACTCCAAAAGTCAGTGAAGCACCACGTATCACGCCAGTTGAGCCGTTAGGAGATAAGGGAACTCAAACCTCCAAGTTCAGCCAACTATTGAACGATAATAATGCTCAAGCGACTCTAGTCCAAACCGATGCAGGAAAAGATGCAGGAATTTTTAAAGGACTTGAATCCGCTAAAGCAGGACCAGACTTACAGGTTCAGGCTCCCACCGCTGCGGCAGATAATGCAATAAAAGCAGTCGAATCCAGCAAATCTGTTCTGCCAGAAAAATTAATTGCACGTGGAGCTACGGAAACCAAAATCATAAACCAAATTGTAAATAAATTAAGCACTCGTGGTGGTGGTGCTCAGAATGAAGTTCAAATCAGGCTTGATCCGCCTTCACTCGGAACTGTTCGGTTGAACATTACAACGGTAGGCGATTCTGTACGCACTATGATCATTGCTGAAAACCATGCGGTCAAGCAAACGATTGAAAATAATTTCAATCAGCTTCGCGATGCAATGAGCGAACAGGGTCTGAAGGTCGACAGCTTTTCTGTAACGGTCGGTGGTGAATCTGGAAGCTCAAACCAAAATGGAAAACAATTTGGTGAGGCAAATTCATTAAACCCTCTAAGTAATGAACAAGTTGCTTCATCTGGAAACGAGGGTGAATTTGAAGAATCTAATGACTCGTTTATCTTTGATGGAAACCAGTCGATCAGCGTATTGGCTTAAAGAAAATTGTATTTAACTTTTAAGGACTAGAAAAATATGATCGCAGGAATAAATCCGATTCCAAGCACAAACTCAGAAGGCAACTCCTTAACTTCAGGAGCCAGCCTGGGTAAAAACGATTTCCTTAAGCTTCTTGTCGCACAACTGGAACACCAAGATCCCCTTGCTCCTCAAGAGGGACAAGAATTCGCCGCGCAGTTGGCACAATTCAGTAGCCTGGAACAATTAACAAATATCAACGATAACCTTGAAGCCAGTCAGGCATTTGATTTGGCATTGAGTAATTCATCCATGGTCAACCTAATAGGTAAAACGGTAGACGCCCCAGGTAACAAATTTGAGTTAGGTAAAGGCGAAACCGAAACCCTGAGCTTCTCAATTGGAGAGGATGCTTCGGAAGTATCCATAGATATCTTTAATTCTGCAGGAGCAAATGTTGCTTCACTTAGCCTAGGTGCTCAAAGTGCAGGTCAAAAAGAATTTGTATGGCCAGGCACAGATTCCAGCGGTGCACCTCTACCAGCCGGAACATATAGCTTCGGCGTTTCAGCAGAAGATGCTTCTGGTAACTTTATTGAAGCAGGAACTTTTTCCGCAGGCGTAGTTACCGATATTCTTTTTGAGGAAGGCGAAACCTTTGCCATTGTTAACGGGCAAAAAGTTTCTGTAAACGAAATATCAAAAGTCAGCCTTTAATTTATAGAAAATAGAAATAGGAGATTAAGTATGTCTTTAATCAGCACATTATTCACCGGTGTAACCGGCCTATCAGGTAACTCAGCTGCAATGGGAGTTATTGGTGACAATATATCGAACGTTAATACCGTTGGTTTTAAAGAAAGTAAGGCGGTATTCAGCGATATTTTTAGTACAATTTTAACAAATGGTTCGGTGACCAGTCAGTTGGGTCGCGGGACGCAAATGCAGGGGACCATTAAGTCATTTTCCCAAGGCTCATTTGAAGCTTCTACCAATGCCTTGGATCTAGCTATTGACGGTTCCGGATTCTTTGTAGTAAATAACGGTACCGGTAATTTCTATACTAGAGCGGGTCAGTTCAGATTAAACGATGATGGATTAGTTCAAACCATCACTGGTGAAATCTTACAGGGTAACCAAATTACCAATGGGGTCTCATCAACCACCACAGGAAATATTGATTTAGCCGGTGTGCAATCAGCACCTCAAGCATCCACAACTTTTGAAATAGGTGTGAATTTAAATTCTGCCTCTTCTGCAACAACAACTTTTAATACACCTATCAGCCTCTTCAACTCTGTAGGCTCACAGATTCTTTTGAATGCTCAATTTACTAAGGTTGCGGGTTCTAATTCATGGACCTATAACCTCACTCCCTCTGATGGAACTGTAACATCAGGTGGTTCAGGAACTGTCACCTTTGACTCATCAGGTCAGTTGTTCACAATTAATGGAGCTCTTACAGATCAAACAATTGTGATAGATTATACTGCTGCTAACCCACCTGCCGCCGCACAAACTTTAACCTGGGATCTCGTTGATACTAGCGGAGCTACAAATGGTAAGTTAACCGGATTTGCTGCACAATCGAATAATAATTCCCTGGTTCAGGATGGGTTTACCACAGGAACTTTGGTTGGTTTAACTGTCAATTCTGAAGGAATTATTGGCGGTCTGTTCAATAATGGACAAACGGATAACCTGTTTCAAGTTGTAATGGCAGACTTTCTGGCACCATCTGGTTTAACCCGTCAGGGACAAAACTTGTTTTCAGAGTCGGCTGAATCTGGACAGCCTGTTTTAGGCGTCGCTGAAACAGGTGGGTTTGGTGGCATTGCTGGTCAATCGCTGGAGCTTTCCAACGTAGACCTTGCGGAGCAATTTGTTACTTTGATTCAAACTCAGCAGGCCTTTCAGGCCAGTGCCAGGATCATTACCACAGCAGATGATCTTCTTACTGAGGCCGTGAATCTGGTTCGGTAATATTTTCAATTTTTTATCAAGACCCGGACTTTTTGTCCGGGTCTTTTTTTTTGTTCACTTGTTACTGGCAGATGACTTTGTTACATTATATTTATGAACCGCGAAGAACAAATCCGCGAAGTTAAATCTGCAACTCTCCTTCGTTTCAATCAGATCTGGCAACGAAACTTTTTAAGTAATCGGAATGCCATTCAACGAAACCCCGGAGTGATTGCGCTCAAAAATAGATTCCGTGATATTCCCTGCATTGTTGTAGGTGCCGGTCCATCGCTAGACAAAAATATAAGGTACCTCCGCAAAGCTTGCGAAAAAGCTATCATCCTCTGTTGCGATGCGGCTCTCAAACCTTTGTTGTCGCATAATATCGTTCCTAATTTTGTAGTTGTTTTGGACCCTCAAGAAGAAATTGCTCGGTTTCTTAGCAACGTTCCGCAAAGTGGAATCACGCTTGTGGTTCCTACCATTGTTCATCCCAACATTATTGAGTTGTGGCAAGGGGATATATTATATTTTAATAAGTTCGCGCCCGATATTCCAACACTTGTGGAAATTCAAAAAATGGTTCCGCAAGTAGGCATTCTGACACCTGGTGGCACTGTATTATCTGTTACTTATGATCTTGCTTTTCAGGCGGGATGCAATCCAATTCTTTTTGTCGGTCAAGACTTGTCCTATCCGAAAAAAAATTCACATAGCCAAGGTAGCGATGCCTCCGGCAAAGGCTTAAAGTCAATGGTCGAAAAGCAAAAAGATAGCATCGTTTTAGAAACAGATATGAACGATCAACAACTTCGCACACTGAAGTCCATGTCTGTTTCGAAACAATGGTTTAAATGGGCTTTTACTACCTGGAAGCGCGATAATCCAGTTGTTATTTCTAATTGCAGCGAAGCCGGAATTTTAACCGACCATTGCTCTTTGCTAACTTTGAACGAAGCAATTTATAAATTTTGTAAAACAAAAGTTAACGTTCCCTGGATGCTGAAAAAAGCCCTCAAAAGAAAATCCCCCTAGCGGTTGAGGCAAAAAATTAAAACTTTGTATCCAATAAAATATTTAATGTCTGCTTTATGGGAAATGATTAGTTATCACTAGGCATTGCCTCGCGGGCACAGCGGAAGCCTTGCCAGACTTTGAAAATATCTGGCCTCTCATTAAAACGGTAAGTCGTTCTCATATAGTAGGCTTTGTAGTACCAGTTTCCTCCTCTTAGCACTTTACTTATTCCAGACTCCGGGCCTTTGGGATCTATTCTGTTTTCATCTTGATAAGCTGTCGCATCGAACCAGTCTGAAACCCATTCCCAAACATTGCCTGCCATTTGATGAACCCCAAAAGGAGAGATCCCATTTTTCATTCCTTCCACTGGCTCCATAACTTGAAATCCCTTTTCACTAAATTTTCTTCTAAAGGTAACTCGGCTGTTATCCGGAAATTCGTTTCCCCAGGGAAATATTCTCTGATCGGTTCCTCTTGCTGCCTTTTCCCATTCAGCTTCAGTTGGTAGCCTTTTTTCTTTCCATTTACAATAAGCATCAGCACCAAACCACGATACGCGATTCACAGGATAGTTTTCTAATCCTTCTCTGGGTTGGTAAACATTATCATCAAATTGAACCGTAACAGAAGGGGTGATCTCGATGAAACGGTGGGCTTCATTTTTATTTTCATTGAGGAACTTTGTAAAATTTGAACTCGTTACTTCATATTTATCTATCCAGTATGAAGAAAGGGTAACTTGATGAACAGGTTCTTCATCCATATCGCCCCACACATGGTCGTTGTCAATTTTAAATCCCATCGTAAAAGATCCTTCCGGAATAAATATCATATTTTCTTTCGTATCATCTTTAATGCCTGACATGCAACCTGACATCAAAAGAATGCTACTAAAAATAATATGAATTAAAATAAACAGTCTAATAAATCTCGATAAAAAAATATGCACGCGCATAATAAATATACCGTAATCTAACTTTAACGGAATGAAGAGGTTGGATCGGCTTTGTATGTTTAATCAGGACTTTTTTATTTTTTCGTGAGAGGCATCGCAGAAAGGTCGCTTTTTAGTTCTAAAGCAACCACAGAGATAATAAGTTTTCGATTTATCCAGTTCTAATATTTCAGGTTCTCCCCCTGTTGTATGATGCGTAGCATCACAGAAAGGCCAGTGGTTCGATTGCATACAAGTACAAACAGCAATTTCTGAAGTATCAGTTATTTTTATAGGTCCACGATTTTCTGACATTTGAAATTCCTTTACTAATTAGATGCCAGGGATAAAGATGTTTCCAAGTCTGGTAGAAAAACCGAAAAACAGGTTCTTTCCCAAGGGTACTTTTTAAATCCAGAGTCCCTTCGTTTCTATTAATTATCTGATACACCGTTGCTAAACCGAGACCAACCCCATCTTTTTTACTGGAAATAATTTGCACGGTATTTGGCCAATACAGAAATTTCGTAAGCGAAGTCGACATCACCGGTTTCTTCAAAAACTTATATTTTATTTTCTGGAGCAATTTCGTAAAGTATCACCTTCAATTCATCATTAGCCAGGACGTTCTATTTGATCCGCTTCATGTCCCTATGGACTCGTAAAATAGGCTGAGAACCTTAAACCAGATGCAAGTCGGAGGCACCTTGTTCGTTCATCAGCTTGAAAAATGCGTCTATTTTTGCCCCGGCTCACTCAATTAGTTTAGAGTTAATAATAAAGTCTTTTACTACGTTTTCCTTACTTTCCGGAATTACTAACTTTTTTCCATTTAAAATTATCTCGCTACCCTGCTTATTGCCAATGGTTAATCGAAAAACATTATTACCCCAATAACTTTTTTCCTCACCTGCGGGAATAATAAAGTCTTCTTCTCGAAAATCATCAATGGTCATATTGAACCACGAATTGTTTTTAACCTTGATGGTCAACTTTAAAGGCTTTTCTAAAACCAGTTGGCTTTCATTATCTGTAGGAACCAAACTATTAACCTGATTTTCAATATTAGACTTTTGCTTGAGGGAATCTAATTCCGTTATCAGAGCTTGCGACTTCTCGGGTAGGGGTGCATCGCTTTCTTTTAATAGTTTATCTTCAATCACTAAAGGAGTTTTCTCTTCAAGAGATTTTATTGGTAATGGAGCGGGGGGTTCTACATTTTGTTTTTCATTTAACTCTGCATTTTTTACAGGTTGATTATTTTTATTGGAAATTAAAAATCTTACTCCAAAAATTAGAGCTAAAATAATTAAACCTACTAATGCAAAACCTAAAAATGTTTTAGCCGAGATATTTGATGGAGGTACTGATTCAGAAATGTTTTCAGTTTTATTACCTACAGACTCTTCATAAATATTCAGCATTTCTTCTACATCAGAGCCAATGATATTGGCATAAGATCTGATATAACCCTTGATAAAAACTTCTCCGGGTAACTCATCGAACTGATTATCTTCCAATGCTTGCAGAAATCGAATATGAATTTTTGTCGCTCCCGAAATTTCTTCCAAAGGAACTCCTCGTAATTCACGTTCGTGTTTTAAATAAGATCCGAAGTTTTCTACCATAATGAATGTCTAGTTTTTTTGGCCTATATTTTTAAGATATTCCTTCGATTGCTTTGCAAACTCACTGCTCGGAGAATATAGGACCACATTTTTAAAATGTTCTTTTGCTTTTTGCTTTTTATTTTCTTTGATATAGAGTTGGTCCAGCTCAAAATTTGCTTGTGAAAAGCGCGGTCTCAGCTTAACAGCTTTTTCCAAAGAAGCTTTAGCTAGGTCAAATTTGGACCCATCTCGATATGCCAAAGCCAAGTTTAACCGAATGGCCGCATTGTCTTTAATATCCAAGGCTTTTTTCCAATCCCGATTTTGCATATAAATTTGCGCCAACTGTTGGTAACCATCTTTTAACCTGTTATTTAACTGTATGCTTTTAAAGAACTCCGATTTAGCTGTATCCCCATTAATTTGATATTCCCTTCCCAGGATAAAATGATAATTTACATTGTTCGGGTACAACTCAATAGCTTCTATTAGAGCCTTCATCATTCTATTTCTTTGATTTAAAGAAGCAAATTGAAGAGCTTCTCTAAATTTTTTCCGGCCAAGCTCATTTTTTTCTTTCGGAGAATCCACTAATTCTGTGGTCGCACAACCAAAAAACAGAAAACCTCCCAATAGCAAGATTACAGGAGATTTCCAAATTAAATACCTCATTATATTTCCAAGAAAAAAACCAATATTTCTGGTAAAAAACATCCAATTGAGCTGATCAAAACCAATATAGCAAATAAGGTCTTGATTATCAATAAGTTAAGTTGGCTCCCGCAAAAGTCACATAAATGATACTCCATTCAAAAATAATTTTAAAGAATTCCACAGTAGCTACCGATATAGATTATGTAAAGTATTGTCCTAAAATTTTTATACCGGCGTATTCATTTAATGAAAATGGGTATAAATATTTGTAAATAAATGGATAATTTGGCCTTATGAGGGGTTGTGCTAAAGAGTAAGAGTTATGAACCGAAAATTAGCAATAGCCCTTCCGACTATATATACTATAATACTCAATGGGATAGGGGTTTTCCCTTAACCTTTATAATGTGAATAGCACAATTATTGAACTTTTTATCGAGAAGGAGGTGCCAGGCAAATAAAATCGCTTTAAGAATTAACCAAACTAGATATCAATTTCATTTTGAAGCATATATAGGAGAGAAGTATAATGAAAACCAAGCTAATAAAGCGAGTTCCAAATATGGTCGCAATATTGGCTTTTCTTGCCCTTTTGGCAGGGAATGCTTTTGCTTTTGAAAATAGTTCACGGATCGTTTCTCCATACTGGCAGTCAGATTCCGGTTCATATTCATTTATTGCAGTCAGCCACACCTCACTTTCTGGTATGGCTTCCCAAATCGGTATGACCGTTAACGCGATTTCAAGTGATCAATCCGCATTTGGAACTGCAGTAACATTTACCATTGATGCAGGAACCACACAAAGAATATTCATTCAGAGGTCAGGTCACAGTACAGTTAACTCGACCACCATTCCTACAGGAAATTTCATTACAGGAACTACCAACTTTACACATGGGCATATTCGCATTGACCCAATTGCAACCGTACTGACAACAGCAACAGGCGTCTATAGTTTAACAGGCGATGGCTACCGAGATGCAACTATGTTGTCTTTTTGGGGTGCGGTAATTGTAGAGTCAAACACAACCGGTTTCGCTATGGAGTTCATTGGCGATATGCACGATTCAGCTGCAGCAGGAGTCTTAAACTCTGCTAGTGGAATCTCTGTATCAGGTCCGGCTGCACCATAGTGTTTGCTCAAAATTCCATAAATGTAATGAATATTCCAACTAGGAGATAGATCCATGAAACAGTTTAATAAAATAATTTTGCTTATGCTTTTTGGGGTCACAGTTTTCACCCAATCAGTACAAGCACAAAGTCAGGCGGCCGATACCCGGTTTAGCTCTCGGTTAGCAATTTCGCCATACGCACAAGCTGTTCCAAATGACAGTTATACTTTCATTGGTATCAGTCACCCCTCTCTGGACTCTGCCCTAACACAAATCGGGCTAGCTCTAGAAGTTATAGACATGACCACAACGGTAAATAATGCTGCAGGTCGAGTACAAATATTTACTGTAGATGCTGGTGAAACCCATCGCGTTTTTGTGGTAAATCAGAGCCATGCAACCATTAATAATCTGAATTCCTCTTTTACGGATTCTAGAACTCACTTAATCAATACGGTTGATTCTGCTCAGTTCGGTTCTATCCGCATTACATCAGTGAGTGAACGTCCTGAACTTGCTGCGGGTTCAAGAGATGTAACGGTTGGCACAACCAAAAAGTTTGATAACTTGGCCCAGCTCAACATCTGGGGCATTGTTTATGTTGAATCATCTGGGGCTGGATTTGCCATGGAATTCATTGGCGATGCTCAGGATTCCACAATAGGTGGTGCTGCAAATGCAAATTCCACGTTGGGAGACGGAGACTCCGTTGACGGAAATGCTAACGCTGCCGGTCTACCCAGACCTGCCCGCGGTATCAACTAAAACTTTAGTTCTATCCAGGGGCCAACCATTGATGGTTGGCCCCTTTTTTTCTTCCTACTACTTATTGTTCAAAGGATCTGAACTATGAGAAATATCATTTTTCTCCCTCTAATTTTTTCACTCATTTTCGCCTGTACCTCCAATGACATTAAAATCGATGTAAAAGAGTCGGAGTCTCACTATCAGCTGGGTCTGGAGTTTGCTCAGTTGAGCCTTTTTAAAAATGCTCTAGAAGAGTTCGATTTAGCCATTAAATTCAATCCTGTAAATTCGGATATTTACCGGAAAAAAGGACTCGTTTTATTTGGCATGAACCGCCATGGCGATGCAAAAACGAATTTCGAAAAAGCTATCAGCCTTAATCCCCAAGATGTCCAAGCGCATATCAACTTGGGAATGGTTCATTACACTTACGGAAAAAAAATAGAAGCCCGGATCGATTGGGAAAATGCAATCGCATTGAAAAATGATGACAATGATGGAAAAGCATTAAATAATATTGGCAATATTTACAAAGCAGAAAATAACTTCGATAAAGCAATCGAACACTATAAAAAAGCGATAACTTTTGAGCCTGGCAACACCACCTTCTTAAATAACCTGGGTGATAGTTATCGATTGGCAGGCGACCTCAGACAGGCAGAGTCTGTACTGTTAAAATCTCTCGAAATTGATTCAAACGGTATGCTCACCCAATTCAATCTAGGTATCCTTTATAATACGAAAGGAAATACTCCCAAAGCCATCGAATCTTTTAATAGTTCACTGCAAGTAAATCCTCATTACTTAGAAGCCTATTATCAACTGGCCACAACTCATCTTAAAGCCAAAAATAAGGATTCGGCAAAACTGACGTTGGAAAAAGCACTGCAAGCCGACCCATCAAATAAAAAGTTCAGAAAACTTTACGATCAGGTCACTGCTTCCTAAAATTTTCATCTCAAAATTCGCAATACTTGCTTCTCGAATTAGCATGGATGTACAATAGCCGGATGAACAATCCAAATTCTGATTCTCCCGAAACAATCTCCGATTTAAAAAAAATTCTCTCTGATCATAATAAATGGCTGGATTCAAATGGGCAGGAAGGGATTTTTGCTGACTTAAAAAACTGTAAGCTTAAGGGCGCCGTATTAATAGGTGCAAACTTGAAAAATGCGAACCTTGAAGGAGCCTACCTTTACGGTGCATATTTCAAAAATGCCAATCTTGAAAATGCAAACCTTGAGGGGGCAAATTTGAGAGGGGCAAATTTACGATGGGCAAATCTAAAAAACACCAATATGAAAAATGCCAATCTTGTGCGGGCTGATTTGATGCAGGCAGACCTGAAAGATACCCTGCTGGAAGGTGCCAATCTGAAAATGGCTGAGGGCCTCACTACTGATCAATTAAAAGATGCAACTACAAATACGGAAACAATCCTGCCAGAATCTCTGAACCAAAAATAGTTTATTGGAAAACCATTTTTGCAGAATCCACCATACCCCGAACGGTTGACGTTGCTTCTTGTACAGCCGTTGGTTCATAACCACAGTGAGCAGTGCAGTCAGCACATTTTTTGTTATTTTCGTGACCGTAGTTTTCCCATTCTGTCGTTTCCATTAATTCCTTAAATGTTTCAGCATAGCCATCATCAAGAAGGTAGCAGGGCTTTTGCCAACCCAAAACAGAGTAATTCGGATTGCCCCAAGGCGTACAGGAATAGTCACGCTTACCTCTTAAAAACTCCAAATAGAGTGGGGAATGATTGATATCCCACCGACCGTTCTTGTTTTTTTCAAGAAGCTTATCAAAAAATTCAAAGGTTTTCTTTCTACCAAAAAAATGATCCTGATCCGGAGCATCAGGGTATCTGAAAGCAGAGGCCATTGTAATTCCATCTATACCAAGGGGTTTTAAAAAATCCAAAAACTTTTCGGCATCTTCAACAGTGGTATCTTCAAAAAAGGTAGTCGCACTGGTAACTCTAAAACCCTTTTTTTTAGCTTCTCTAACAGCTTCAGTAGCTAGTTTGAATGTACCCTCCTGATCGACAACCCGGTCATGGACCTCTTCCATTCCATCAAGATGCACAGAGAGAGTCAGGTAAGGGCTTACTGGCAAGCGATCCAGAAAGTCTTTTAATAATATGGCGTTGGTGCATAGATAAATAAATTTTTTCATTGCAATCAGGCCTTCGACTATTTCTACAATAGCCGGATGCATTAAAGGCTCACCGCCTGCAATAGAAATAACAGGAGCTCCACATTCCCTAGCCGCTTTAAAACATTGTTCAGGACTCATATTTTGCTTTAATATTTCGTTGGGCTTTTGGATTTTCCCACAGCCAATACATTCCAGGTTGCACCGGAATAAAGGCTCAAGCATCATTACCAAAGGATAACGTTTGTTTCCTTTCATCTTTTGCCTGAAAATATAGGAGCCTATTTTAAAGGCTTGAAAAATGGGAACGGGCATGGAATCAATTTATTTAAGGTTGGATTAATAGAAAAAATTATTTTTTAATCTCTGAAGCCGATAAAATATTATAAGATGCTTCGAGGCAAGAACAAAGAATATTATCGTTTTAAATCAACAGGTATCAACTCTTTGAAGAAAGTTTTCATATTACTAGTAATCGCTGTTCTTGCTCTGGCTTTCGATGGGACACTGTCCAAAGATATATTTGATTATCAGTTAAGCAGCTTTTCAGATTGGATGACAGCAATCCTGATAATTGCGATCCTCCTTACCATAGCCTGGACCGACTCGGCAAAAAGTGATGACAATAAGAACATCCCAGAGTGATATTCATTTGTGTTAGTTTATTTAGAGTATTTCGTATTTTCAGGACGAATTTTTTAACAAGCTCAGGAGAGCATAAGGTTCTACAGGTCCATCAGCCTGCACCCAAACGGTTCCATTACCGCCATGGGCAATCGAAATGCTTTCTCCAGAAACTTTCTCCATGGCTTTAATTTTAAACTTATATTGTCCGCTAGGGGAAAGGCATTCGGCTTCATCTCCTAATTCCATTCTATTTCTAACATCAACTTCCATCCATCCCGGACGTTCATTCACCACCTGACCTCCGAAAATTTGCGGCTGGTCGGTTTCCTGCGGTGAGTCAAATCTTTCTGTGTCACGGTTCGCAGCAGAAATTAAAAATGCCGACGTAAAACCCCGGTTAGCCGTCTTCCCTATTTCCGCAATCAAACCGGGATTAAAGTCTCTGTTCTCTTCTAAATCATCAAGAGCCCGTCGATAAGCTCGAGTAACTAATGAGAGGTAATAAATTGATTTAGAGCGCCCTTCAATTTTAAATGACATGATCCCAGCTTTTTTCATTGGACCCAGAAATTCTATGGCTCGAAGGTCTTTCGAGTTCATTATGTAGGTACCATGCTCATCTTCTTCAACCGGCATTAACTCTCCATCTCTCTGCTTTTCCTCAATTGCGTAATTACCTTTCAGAGGCTGGTATTCTTCCGTTTCATTGCCCTTTTCCTCATGAACATCATATTCCCATCGGCAACTATTAGTGCAAGTTCCTTGATTTGCATCCCGGTGATTAAAATAATTCGATAACAAACATCGACCCGAATAAGCGATACAAATTGCACCATGCACAAAAGCTTCTAATTCCATTCCAGGAACGCGCGTATGCATGTCGGTGATTTCTTCTAAAGTTAATTCACGCGACAAAATAATCCGCTCCACTCCTAAATTGTACCAAAATTCAACGGAGGGCCAATTAATGGTGTTCGTTTGCACTGATAAATGAATGGGAATTTCAGGAAATTCCTTAAGAGCAAACTGGATCATTCCCGGATCCGCCATTATAAAAGCATCGGGCCCCATCTCAGCATGTTGAGCTAAAGATTTTTTAAATGATTCAATTTTTCTATTGGGAGGAAGAATGTTAGCGGTTACATAAAGTTTTTTACCCATTTTATGGGTGTAATCAATTGCTTCTTTCAACAAATTATCTTTAAATGGATTTTCTTTTGCCCTGAGAGAAAATTTTGGGATTCCCGCATAAACCGCGTCGGCACCATAGGCAAGAGCATATTTTAGTTTTTCTGGACTGCCTGCAGGGGATAATAATTCCATAGTGTTCTAAAAGTTTTTAATACTGTTATTTAGGTATTGAATACGATAATTTAGCTTACACCATATTCATTCCTTACCGCAAGCTTACAAACCGTAGAGGATGAAAACTATTAGGACAGTGGAAAAAACAGAGGGGAAATTTAGATATCTTTACCCATAGAAGCGGGAGGGGTTTTACCATCCTGCAAATCTTCTACAAGTCGGAGAGTGGATCGCAAACGCTTGGCAAGAACCTTAAGGATAGGCATTAACGCTTGTGCATTATGTTGGGCAAGGGAGTTAAAAGCTTCCTGTGTCATAATTGAAATAGAGCAATCTTCCAAGGCGACCACACTAGCAGAACGGGGCAAACCGTCAATCAATCCCATTTCGCCAAAAATATCATTTTCCTGCAAAATACCAATGCACTGTCTTTCACCGTTCGGCCTTTTCTTGGAAACTTCCACGCTACCCGATTCGATGATATAAGCGCAATCGCTCAACATACCCTCTTTGATAATTTCCTCACCTTTTTTGTAATATCTCGTTTTCATAAACCCTAACTATCTTAATTTTTAATATAGGAATAACTATTTAAAATATTGGGAACCAAAAGGCTAAAATCAGTCTATAGCTTTAACCAATAAAAATCAATAAACCCTTATCCTATAAAAAACAAAAAAACCTGAAAAACCGATACTTATTCATACCGGCCCAGGTTTAATATTCACTTCACCCTGAATAATTGCGCTATATGTTCCCTGCAATCACGGCTTGGCTGTCCGGCTTTTGCTCATCAACCCCTTCTATTTAATCCAACAAAACCAAAGTTTCTCTGAGACGGTTTGTTAATATTTTCAAAATTGGCATTAAAGCTTGCGGGTTATTCTTGGCAAGAGATTTAAAAGCGTGTTGAGTGAACATTGAAACTCGGCAGCTTTCCAGAGCTCTGACAGAAGCTGATCTGGGAAATCCATCAATAAGACCAAGCTCACCAAAAATATCGTTCTCTTCAAGAACCCCAATGACCTGATATTCACCATTCGGTAGAGCTTTACATACCTCGGCTCTACCTGACTCCATGATATAAGCACAATCGCTTAAATCATTTTCACGGATAATAAATTCACCCTTTGGATACCCTTTGATCGTTTTTTTGTTTTCAGCAGGCATAGTAATTTAAGCCTTTCCAAATATTTCATATTATATGTATATCAATCAGCACGAACCATGCCAATGCTCAAAAAATGTGAGACACAAAACCTAAATATAATAAAAAAAACGATTTATTAGATTTTTAAGAATCCAGTTATCAGAATGACCAATCTACAATTATGAGAAATAATCTCATACTGAGATAAGTTAGTATCATATTAATACTTTTTGAAACAAAGTTGGATAAGGGAAGGGTTTTAGCTGGCAGAACGGTATTTTTTTATCTTTCTATAAAAAGTTGCCCGGCTTATTCCCAATGCTTTTGCGGCCTGAGGGATATTGCCATTTGCTTTGTCCAAAGCTTCAATTATGGCATTTTTTTCAATTTCATTAAATTTTGCTCCAGACAGGGAAGGGGAGATAGGGTGGCTTTTAAATGAGGGCAATATTTTCTCAGGGTTTTCAAGATAAGGGACAAATTGATTTTCCTGCTCCACATACCCTGCTTGTAATTTTTGAATTTCCGGTGACAGGTTTTCAATTTGCACACTATTGGTCTGCGTGGTTACCATGGCTCGGTAAATTTCATTCTCCAGCTGGCGCACATTTCCCGGCCAGGGGTAGGAAACCAATGCTTTCAAAGCGTGTGAGCTGACTGTGGAAATATTTTTAGAGATTTCATTTTTGTATTTTTTTAGGAAATGATTGATCAACAAAGGTATATCTTCTTTCCTAACTCTTAGCGGCGGCAAAGAAATAAGATAGACCATCAATCGATAATAAAGGTCCTCACGAAACCGCCCTTCTTTAACCGCATCTTCCAAGTTTCTGTTGGTCGCGGAGATGATTCTTAAATCTACATGGATTGTTTTTGTTCCTCCCACTCTCTCAAAACTTTTATCTTGTAAAAACCGGAGAAGCTTTACCTGCATTTTCGGCGACATTTCCCCGATTTCATCCAAAAACAAAGTGCCCCCTTTAGCCTTCTCTAGCTTGCCCGGACGGGAATCATCTGCCCCGGTAAAGGCCCCCTTTTCATGACCGAAAAATTCGTTTTCCTGCAACGTTTCAGGGACAGCACCACAATTTATTGCAACAAAATTTCCCGTCTTGTAAGTACTGTTAAAATGGATGGCTTTGGCTACCAATTCTTTACCCGTACCACTTTCGCCACCAATAAAAACATTAATATTAATTCCAGACACTTCTTCAATCTGCCCAAAAATTTGTCGCATGGGCTCGCTTTGCCCTACAATATTTTTATAGGAATATGTTTTTTTAAGTTCCCCCTGCAACCTTTGAATCTTAGTGACCATTGTGTGCATTTCGATGGCCTTTTCCACATTGGTTCTCAGCCGGATCTTATCCACCGGTTTCACCATATAATCGAAAGCACCTATTTTCATGGCCTCTATTGCAGAATCCAAGGCATCATTTTTTGTGATCACCATTACTGGAATATCCCGATTCGTAAGTCGAAGCTGTTTAAGAATTTCTAATCCAGATAATCCCGGCATATTAATATCCAAGCAAATGACACCTGGGTTTTCATCTAGACAATTCAAACAAAGTTCGCCGTTATCAAAAACTTTTACCTTATAACCTTGATCCTCTAACCAACTCGCCATCATTTTGCGATGAGGAATATCATTGTCAATTACAAATAAAAGTTCAGACATTTAGTTTTCGAGGTTCGTGATAGAAAAAAATTTTGACCCACTTCCTAATAACCATATGGACTTTGAAAAAGAGGCGCATTAATTAATATCACAGCCTTTGGAAGCTCTATATCCCAAGGTTTCCGCATCCAATAAGTTTCCAAAGAGAATATAGTTTTTTGGGTTTTTAGAATAATCCTTGCATGCTGGCCATTGATAAATCCGGGTTTTAGGATAACCAATGATTCCATAAGTCAGAATAAGGTCATAATCCATATTATCCGCATCAGCAGGCGGAGTCGGAGCTCTGGATTCACGGCGAAACTCCCACGGTGGGATGGGTTTGTCCTGCACCCAAAGTCCCAAGTTTTTCTTCCAGGCTTTATACTCCATTTTTTCTAAAAAAGTGCTGTGCGGATTTTTCACACGATAATGCCAGGCCAACCCCGCTTTGATAACTTCTTCATTTAACATTTTCCCATCTGGTAAAAAAACCTCTCCTATCAAACGCCCATATTTGTCAACTTGGGTATAGTTAACATGCACAATTTTATCCAAAACCAAGTCTTCCAATAACCTTTTTGCTGGCCTGCCAAATGGCTGACCTATTTCAGGTGCATCAATATCAGAAAGCCGCACTTTGTAAAGCTTATTGCGCTTATCTTTTAATATTAGAGTGTCGCCGTCTTTGACAGAAATCGCTTCACCGTTTTTTGTTTTCAACTCCGCCTGCGGTAGCAGAAAAAGCATCAACGCTAAAATTCCAGATTTTATAACCATAGTTTTTTAATACTAAAAATTCTTAAACATTTGTCTTATATTTTACCACTTAAACGGCTGAAGGTAGACTGCGCTCGATCATAAACTTCACATCATCATTGGCATTAATATAATCTATCTTTATTCTTGGTTTTTGTGATTTAAAAACACGAAACACTTCGTCCACAAAACCTTGGCCTACCGTCGAGATATCCTTGAAATCTAAATAGATATGGTTAAAATTTTCCAATCCCAAAACGATCCGTCGTGCCTGTGAGCGAGATACATAACGCTCATCACCGAGTTTACTTAACTCTACAATTATATGGGTTTTATCAAATTTTGGGATTCCCTCTGAATTTTCATTTGAATATTCCGCATAAATTTCCTGCATTTTTCTTTTGGAATTTAAACTAATCGTCATTTCCAAGTATGTTCCCTCAAGCTTTGAATCTTCAGTTGTTTCCACAAACCAGTCATGGTCTGTGTTATCTCTTATATAAGCCATCCCCCTTGAAGTGATATGAAAGCTATCAAAGGCTCGAGAAGTAAAAAATATACCCTCGCCAGTATGGTTTTTACGATCCGTAGTAAACTTTCCTTTGGAAAGATGTAGGGCACTTTCACGCTCATCTTCTAGATTCAAAGCATTCTTAATTTTTCTGAAAATTCCAATGCCATCGTCGATAATCACTATGTCAACTGAATCGGAAGTCCACTCAGTATGTATAATAGCCTTCGTTCCATTTGAATGGTCGATCGCGTTATTGAGAATTTCCAGAAAACCATATTCACAAATAGCTTGAACATTTTTTGGTAGTCCTTCAAAATCATTTTGGAAATTTTTCTGCCAGATTTTATGTTCTTCTACTTTCTCTTTTAGAGAAACAACTACCTCCTTATTCTTATCGGTCTTTAAAAAATATTGCACCTGCCGGGTGGTGCCAGACTTGATTATTTTTCCATCGCGGAGCAGGCGATTCAAATGTCGGTGTACGGTCGTGCGGCTGCACGAAAAAGCTTTCGATGCTTGGGCAACGATGTTTTTTGGGTGCACCGGTATCTTTGCTAAAAGATAAGCTCTAATTTCTTCCGCCTGGTTTTTTACCATTTTTCTCTTAAAAATTTATATTATAACTAGTATTAATATTTATTATAACTAGTTATAATAAATATATCAATCAGCGCAAAACAGGATATTTTTCATAAATATGCACTAAATATGGGCATTAAATTATTATAATAATACAAAATACTTATTATAACTATTTTAATCCCTATTTATAACTAGTGTGTGAACCGTTTATAATCGATTGTAATGAGGCGGGGCTCAGCGGGTAAAATTTAAGCTATTTTGCGTGAGCGCAGGATAAGAAAAACACCCGCCACCAGAAGAAAGAGACTATAAAAACTACCTCGGCTGAGGTCCATAATAAGTGGGGCATCTGGTTGTCGAAACTGCTCTCCAAAAATCCGCACCATCGCATAGATGGCCAAAAACTCTCCGGTTAATCTTCCCGGTGTTGCCAAAACTCCGGTTCGCCAGAATCTTAATTGACTATAAATAAGCAACAATAATCCCTCTAAAGCCGCGGCATAAAGTTGCGAAGGGTGGCGCGATGCTATCAGTTCAATAGGAGTTCCAAGTGGCGCGCTTTGAGGAAAGATAACAGCCCATGAAACATTGGAAACCTTTCCCCACAATTCACCGTTAATGAAATTAGCGATACGGCCTAACAGAATACCGGGGGGAACGAGTGGGCATAATATATCGCCGAGCTGTAAAAAACTTATTTTGAGTTTTCTCGCGACCCACCCGCAGGCCACTATTACTCCAATAAAACCACCGTGACTTGCCATTCCTCCTTTCCAAACCTGGAAAATAGTCCACGGTCGGTGGATGACATCATCCAACGCGTATAAAAACATATATCCCAGACGGCCTCCCAAAAGAACGCCCACCATTATCGCAGTGATTGTTAACGATTGCCCTTCAGGGGAAAGGGCGGCTTTACCGTGTTTACAAAATAGATGCAACAACCAGATTCCTGCTAGGAACCCTAACGCATAGGCCAATCCGTAATAACGAATGCCAAAATTCTCTGTGAACTGGAAGAGAAAAGGGTCTAAATCATGAACCCAATATTCGGTTTTAGACACGGCGGCCTTTTAAGGTGAGAGTTTCAAAAAAATCGGGATTGCATTTAAAATAATTATCTTTGCAAGATAGAAGCAGCGTCAATAGCCCCATAGGTAAAGATCATATCGGCTCCCGCTCGTCGCATACTTACAAGCGACTCCATAAGGCAACTGTCATAATCCAACCAGCCTTTTTCTTCTGCGGCTTTCAGCATCGCGTATTCGCCACTGACATGGTAAGCGGCAATTGGTAGTTCAGAATGTTCACGCGTCAAACGAATCACATCCAGATAAGGCAAGCCGGGTTTGATCAACAACCAATCCGCCCCTTCTTCTTCATCAGAATGAATTTCACGGATAGCTTCGCGGACATTGCCAGGGTCCATCTGATACGTTTTCTTATCTCCTTCTTTCGGCGCCGATTCTAGTGCATCGCGAAAAGGACCATAAAATGCTGAAGCATATTTCGCGCAATAACTACAAATCAATACATTGTCAAACCCATGCTCATCAAGAGCCCAACGAATCGCTTCGACGCGACCATCCATCATGTCTGAGGGTGCGACAACATCAGCGCCGGCCCTTGCCTGAGCAACAGCCATGCCCGCAAGAAGCGGCAATGTTTCATCATTGAGTATCTGACCGTCTTGAACGAATCCATCATGCCCATCACTGGAATAAGGGTCCAACGCGACATCGGTGATAACTACCAAATCAGGAATCTGCTGTTTTAACTCTTTGACCGCACGTTGCAATAATCCACCTGGATTCAGGCTTTCTTTGCCCTCAGAGTTTTTCAACGAATCGTCAATTGCCGGAAAAAGTGCTACCGCTGGAACCCCAAGGTCAAAGGCCTTTTTCGAATCAGCTACCAACTGGTCAATCGAGAGTCGTGACACCCCTGGCATGGAAACAATAGGGGTCCTCTGGTTCTCACCCTCTTGAACAAACGTAGGCCAAACCAGGTTCGCGGGTTGGACTTGAGTTTCCCGAACAAGACTGCGAATTCCTGGAGTCAATCGGTTTCTTCTAGGACGGTTTATCATGGCGTATCTTATTGTTGAAAAAGGTATTTATACTACTCGAGAGAGAATAACGAATCATTTTTAGCAATGCAACTTGTTTCCCTAAAAACAAAACCCTGCCGAGGTCGGCAGGGTTCGTGAAAAATACACCGTCATTATAGACGGTTTATAAATGGCTCCGGTGAGAGGACTCGAACCTCTAACACATCGATTAACAGTCGATTGCGCTACCATTGCGCCACACCGGAATGGAGTCGAATTTGTTCTTAAAGCGTTGAAAAGTAGTCCAGTTTTACCATATTGTCAATAAAAATTAAAACATTTTCTTCCCAACCCACTACGTAGGAGGAAGTATTGACAAACCCGTAGTTAAAAACAGAATAATATTGTCTAGCTTTACGGGTATTGACCTGTCCCTGCGGCGGTTCGTCGCTGGCCCCACGCCGAGTGGTTAGCCCATTTCCATACGTCCTTCTAAGGACTTCAGCAGGGTGACGGAGTCTGCATATTCAATATCGGACCCCACCGGCAACCCGCGCGCGATGCGGGTGACTTTTACATTCAGCGGCTTGAGAACTTTTGAAATATAGACGGCGGTGGATTCGCCTTCCATATCTGGATTGGTAGCAAGAATCACTTCATCAATCTCTTTACTAACCACCTTCTCTTTTAAAGCTTCAATATTCAAATCACCGGGGCCAATTCCATCCAACGGAGAAATAACCCCCATCAGTACATGGTATACCCCTTTGAAATAACCCATATTTTCCATGACGTAAACATCATGGGGTTCTTCCACAACACAAATCTGTTTTTGGTTGCGGGAGGTATCCGAACAAATTCCGCAAGGATCGGATTCGGTGATTCCATGACAAACAGAACAGAGGATAATTTTTTCTTTTATATTATGGATCGCGGTGGCAAGCCGCGTAGCTTGATCAACTTTTCCACGCATCAAAAAAAACGACAGACGTTCGGCGGTTTTTTGTCCAATACCGGGAAGTCTTTTCAACTCATCAATAAGATCCGTAACCGCCTGCGGTCTCTTCATAGCAACCTACCGGTTGCAGGGGACTGATCTATGCTCATCAAGCTGACAAAATTTTTTATGCCTTTAACTTTAATTATCATAACTTTATCAATGCATTGAAACGTCTTATCCAGAAGCTTAAGAGAGAAGGTCTTCCGCTCAAAAATGTCCTGACCTATCAGCTGTAGGGCCGCCCCTGCTAGGTAGGTGGAAAGAGGCCCGGGATTTTTACGCCACCCGTTATTTGGGTCATTTCCTCTTGTGCCATTTCTTTAACTTTTTTACTGGCTTCGTTAACAGCGCCAGTAATCAAATCTTCCAAAACTTCGCGGTCGTTCATATTGATCAATTCATCATCAATTTTTACCGAGATAATTTCATTGAGTCCATTAGCAACGACTTTCACCATTCCACCACCGGTACTCACTTCAATGGTCTTCTCTGCTAGACCCTCTTGAATTTCTGCAAGTTTCGATTGCATCTGCGTTGCCTGCTTGAACAACCCGGTCCAACCTTTATCAAACATAATATTTTTCGATGCCCAAGGGCATTTTCCTTTGATTCGTAGTTATTATCATTTGACCACAACGCCGCCAAAAATGTCCAGAGCATCCTGAATTATTTCTGATTCGGATTTTTGTTTTCCTGTTTCAGTCTCTTCATTGTCTACTGACTTTTTTTTTTCCGCACCTGCTCCAGTAGCAGGCGGTTGAGACGTATCGAGAATGAGTTTTATATCTACATCATGCCCACAAACCGTTTTTGCGGTTTCTTTCAGGAATTGTATATTTTCGGGTGTTTCCACAAGATCAAAAGTAAATTTGTCGTGAAACACCAGATGAATTTCCTTTTCGTTTAATACAGGCACCTGACATTTTTCAAGATAATGCTCGAAAAAGGGTTTTGTCCTCGAAACCTGTTGCTTGATTTGCTTCCATGAAACCGGCGTACTCTCGCTGACCGTATTTGGAGCAACAGGAGGTGCTGTAAAAGTTTCTTGGGAGTTTGAACTCTCTGATTGAACTGGTAAAGATTGTATATTGCTATTTTCGGACTGGTTTATTTTATTTATGAGCTCATCAATCTTTTGAAAAGGCCGGGTTTCTATCAAGCGCAATAAAGCCATTTCAAAAACCATTTGCGAAAGGGAACTTCTTTTCATTTCCATTTCAGCTCTGGTTAGAATAGCGAACATCACTTGTAATTCATCGGCATGAAATTTCTCTGCCTGTTTTTTTAATATCTCCAAACTACAGGTATGAGAATTTAATAAACCTTCGGGTTCTTTTGAAATTTTCACGATCAAAAGGTTTCTTAAATATTCCATCAGACTGCGGCAGAACAGTCCCAGGTCTTTTCCCTGCCTTACGATTTCTTGTATCAGAGAAACCAGAGCCGCCGGTTGCCGGTCTATCAATTTATCGACAAATGTTTCAAGAGTGTTTCCACCTACAATGCCAAGCACAGCTTCGACGGATTCGGAGTTTACTTTGCGACCGCTATAGGCAATGACCTGATCAAGCAGGCTCTGGGCATCGCGCATACTTCCCGCACCGATTTTTGAAATATCTTCGAGTCCTCTTTTTTCGATTTCAATATTTTCCTGTTCACAAATCAGTTCCAACTGTTGCGTGATTTGCGGTTGCGACAATGGTTTGAATTCAAAACACTGGCAACGGGAAAGAATGGTCTCTGGAATTTTTATAAGTTCAGTCGTAGCAAAAATAAAAACAACCCGTGGCGGAGGTTCTTCAAGTGTTTTCAATAATGCGTTGAAAGCACTTTTGGAAAGCATATGAACTTCGTCAATGATGTAAACCTTGTATCGGGCTGCCGAGGTGGCATATTGCACGTTATCAATCAAATCGCGAACTTCCTGAACCCCATTGTTGGAAGCTCCGTCTATCTCCTGAACATCGATACAGTTTCCTGCAGTGATTTCAGTACAGAAAGTACAGACTCCACAAGGGTCTATGGTCGGACCTTTTTCACAATTGAGGACACGGGCAAGAATTCGTGCGGTTGTGGTTTTACCTACTCCGCGAGTACCAGAGAATAAAAAAGCATGAGAGACACGCTCCAGCTCTATGGCATTAGAAAGGGTGCGGACAATATGTTCTTGTCCAATCAACTCACTGAATTTTTGTGGACGCCATTTACGGGCGGAAACCTGGAAGTCCATTCGGCGAAGCCTTGTAATTAACGACGGGAAACTAGAGGCAGAATTGCTGGGTATCTCACAGCACACACGGGATTTCGCTACCGCTGCTTCCTTCCGGACCTGACGGATTTCACAAAGCCATGTTGCGTGAGGCCCAACAAAACTGCCAAAAATATTTTACTCTCTAACGAGAGGAGGTAATTTCAATAACTATTAACAAACGCCAACACGGCTAAACAATATACTGTCATTGCCTCTGCGGCGAATAACCCTATTACAAGGGAAGAAATTTTAATCGACTCTGGTAAAAAGCGCAACACCCATAGCTTGTTGACGTGGGCCTACATTTTGCCTCCGAGCATAGCCTGGTGGCGGAGAGGGAGGGATTCGAACCCTCGGTAGGGGTAAACCTACACACGCTTTCCAAGCGTGCGCCTTCAACCGCTCGGCCACCTCTCCCTCAAGTACTCTAATATTTTAATGAAAAAAGGTCGAGACAACGTCGTTTTTTATCGGACTGCGACGTTTTACCCGACCAATTGTAATGGCATTTTAGATTTATCCGACAGAATATTCAATCTTTATATATTCACCCATTCCTGCAAAAATTTACTTATGCAATCATATCTTTTGGGGTCAATATCCCTAAAACATTGGTCCCTTCCGTCACGGCAATATGTTTGATTTTCTTTCTTAGCATCATCTCACTAGCATCACTGCGGGTCAGGTAATGATTTATGGTGATAAGGGGTTTGGATAAAATAGATTCTAATTTAGTGGTTTTGGGATCCAGTCCCTTAGCCATAACTCTTTTTACTAGATCGGTTGTGGTGATGATCCCAATGGGTTCTTCATTTTCCTTAACCAGCAGACAACTCACTTTTTTTTCTCCCATTTCTTTCGCAGCATCTTCCGCAGTGGCATCAGCATTCACACTCAAAACAGGTGTGGACATGAAATCCTTAATTATATCCATAGTTCTTTTCCCCTTTAAATTTTCCTGTATTTAGAAGATAACAGTTTCGATAAAATTATTCAAAAAAGAGTCGGTTTTTGTATTTTGAAAAAACGGGATGATCAAGATTATATAGACTTATGGGAACAATAACCTCAATAAATTGAGTTAAATAGGTTATTTAACAGGAATGAGATGGAATTATGAAAAATGATTCTCATTTTTACACAGACTACACAGGTGTGGGATTAGAACATCAATGGATGGGAGATAAAAAAAAGCCCGCCCTCTGCGGGCGGGGTTTGGCAGGTAGACAAACTACATATTGGTTTTTCTTTCCTGAATTTCTGCTCTTCTGACTTTTGTCAGTTTTCCCAATTCGCCTAAAGCTTTTCTTGCCCGCGCTGCCGCAGCTTTAATATTTTTTGTTTCAAAACTTTCACTTTCCGCAAGATAAGTTTCGTAAGCAGAAACAATTTGATCGTGTGTCATCCTGTACTCCTTTACAAGGGTTATTTAATTTCTGGATAAAGAATTACCACACTATATAAGGTAAGATCAACTGAATATTAAAAATAAAATTTTGGGTAGTTAATATATTTGCGGAAAATCTTTTGCAAAAAGAGATAAATTTAGCGGATAAATCTTTCTAGGTAGAGGGTGCCTTGAAATTCTTTATCTATATCTTTAATAGAAGCCAGTTCTTCTGACACATTCCACAATCCATATGAATCAATCTGACCAGGAAGAAATGCTGTTTCAGACCATAGAGGGTAGTCCTTTTTCACTTTAAAAATGACATCAAAATTAAATGTTGCACGCTCCCCTATCCGGTTTGTTGCAATTTTTGGCAAATGGTCATCCGCAATATTGAGAATTACATTCAACGGTTTTCCAATTAATTCTTCAGGCTCAAGGCCAAGTGAACGGACAGACGAATTGATAAAAGATATATTTCTTTCAGAATCCAGTGAAAAATAATTTCTGAAATTGTTTCTACAATTCTTTTATATTGTTTTTCAGTCTGATTAGCTCTCAACTCTAGATCATGAACCTTTATCACGTTGTGGATACATTGAGATAAAAGCTCTGGTGATAACTTTTCTTTAGAAATATAATCCAACGCCCCAGCTTTGAGAGCTTGTGCGGCAATTGTCTCACCGCCTTTTCCGGTAACAAAAATTATTGGGGAACTGGTTCCTCCAAAATGCAGAATTTCTTGCAATAAATGAATCCCATTCGAATCTGGCAACTGATAATCCAAAAGAGTGCAGTAAAAAAATATTTTTATTAAGTTTCTCCACTCCTTCAGCACAATTAATAGCTTCTGTGATTTCTACATTTAAACCAGCACGTCCCATCATTCTGGTTACAATCTTGCTAAAAGATTTACCATCATCAATTATTAGAATTTTAAGAGGCTTATCCATATGTTTTGCACCTTTGGCCTATCCGAGTTTCAACCAAAACAGACAATTTAATAAAAAAATCTGTCATAAAAATTAAAAGACTTAGAGATAGACTATCAATAAGATGGGCGAAATTAAGTCACGGCTTTGCAACTTTTTAACTCTAAAACCTGATAAAAGTAATATAATAACTACTTTAAATATTTGCTTTTATATTGTTTACACACAAAATCGAGTCTAAATATCATGGCAGAAATAGGTAGGCGTTTTTCTCTTGATAAAGTTACGGTTGATCCCATTCTGAAGAATAAAATTTTTTCAGCGGATGGAGATGACCATATCGGTGATTGGAATGGGGAATGTATAGATGACCTGGTAAAAGAAATTGATCGTATCGAAGAAAGAACCGATCCGAATTATTCCAGTTTACCGCATAGGGAAAATATTCCTGAAGATTTAAGATTAGAGGTTGAAAAAGATTTTCCAATTTGGACATGTGACATAAAAGAACGATGCCTGGTAGGAGATGCCGGTGATGACATAAAAACCGTTCATGAAATTCGAGAATTCTATAAAAACGAATATGGGGGTATTGAAAAATTTAAAGAAAAATTGCGGCTGGATCGAGAAAAATTTATCCAAGAAGTAAAAAACAGATCTGAGCAATCAGATTTATAATTTATATGAATATGACAGCAACCAAATTATCAGGGTTTATATCTGAAAAATGAGGATAACTTATTTAATATCTTAATCTCAGAGGACGATGAAGATGACTATACCCTTATAATTGATGCAATAAAATCATCACAAAACAAATGCCATGTAAATTGGGTGAAAGATGCCGAAGAATTTCTTGACTTCCTTTACTCTACCAATGACCTCGGAGGTGGAAAAAAAATAGGCCTGACATAATTCTTTTTGACTTAAATATGCCGAAAAAAGATGGGCGAGAGGCTCTCAAAGAAATAAATTTTCATTCGAATTTTAAAAAAATTCTAGTGATAATTTTTACCACATCGCAAGCTAATATTGACATTAGAAAAACTTACGATTTAGGCGCAAACTTCTTTATCCAGAAACCTTTTAAGTATGTCGACTTTAGCTCCATGATGGAAAGTTTTTTTAAGTACTGGATACACACCGTGAAACTTCCTTAAGTAATAATTTGTTAACATGGCAAATAAACCTTTAAATATTCTATTAATTGAAGATGATGAGGACGATGCCTTTTATATTAAATATATTTTAAAGGAAGGTTTAGGTAGTCCTCCCCCCTATATTGAGCATTTTTGCTCCATATAAAAATAACCTCAAACAGATAAACCCTTTCGATTATGATTTAGCCCTGTTTGATTATCGACTTGGCAAAACGAATGGCATTGAATTGGTTCGTAATTTTCGACACCAAAACTGCAACATACCAATAATACTAAAGAAGCCGAACTAAGGAAACAGGCAGAAGAAAAGCTCAAGAAATCGAATACCCAATTTGCTAAAGCCTATTAAGAACTACAAACGTCAATTGGAAAACTCGAAAACGCCCAGAAGCAAATAATCACATCCGAGAAACTTGCAGGAATAGGGCGACTTGTTGCCGGGGTTTGTCATGAAATTTTTATACCCACTGAACATTATTTCGGGCCATACCCAATCTCTTTTAATGGAACGCAAAACGGATGGCCCGCTAACATCAGATTTAAATTCCGTTATGGAAGAAATTAGTCGTATAACAAAAATCATAACGGGATTGTTAAAGTTCTCTCGCAAAGGGAATATGGAGTTTAAAAAAGCTAATATTGTAAAAGAACTCGAATCCGTTCTGATACTTGTGGAAAAAGATATGCGGCTTGAACAAATTGAAATTATTCGAGACTTTGAATCGACATCCGCGATGGTCATGATAGATACCGATGGCATACGTCAGGTTTTTCTTAATCTTTTGAATAATGCTAAACACTCTATTAGTAATGGAGGGACCTTGACCATATCCACGTAGATAAACAATAGTGATTCCAAATTAAAACCTGGTCCTACCGGGAAAATCACTTCTAGGAAGGTTGAAAAAACCCTACAGATAAAATTCTTTGATACCGGACCAGGAAAAAAAAGATGATCTAGAAAAAATTTTTGAACCTTTTTTTACAACAAAACCCGAAGATAAAGGAACAGGATTGGGATTATTTATTTCTTATTCGATAATTGAAAGACATGGAGGAGTTTTAGAAATAGATAGTAAAGTGGATGTGGGAACCACCGTTACCATCAACTTACCATTTCAAGGCTAATCAAGGCCATTAAGCTATAAAAATTTTAAGAACACACATCGAAGTAGAAATATTTAGCGAAGAAAATCCAGTAAGGTGGGTTGTAAAATCTGTGCCGTAGCACCCAATGTTGCTTGCAAAGCGAATTCCAAATTAGCCAAGTCTGAGGCACTCTTTATAATATCTGCATCTTCAATTTTTGACAATTGTTCCGATCGATACACCATTTCCTGTGCATGTACAAAATTCGAATTATCTACACGTGACAACGACGCTCCAATTATCGCTCTCGAATTATTTACTGATGCCAAACTGGAATCAAGAGTATCCAAGGAAGCTAATATTGCGGAAGTATCATCCTTTTGAAACGCGTCTCTGAGTTTAAATAACGTAGTAAAAATATTTTTTCCTCCACCCAGCCCTAAGCTTTCCGCTGTTTCATCCGTACCCACATTTTTCACCACTGCAACTGTAGAGGAGTTAGTGGAAGTAATTTGCAAAGAATTTCCTGCGCTGTTTATTGAGGCTGTAACATTTAATCCGGCATTGTTAATTAAATTTATTACATCGCCCATTGTGGTTGCTGAACTCAGTGTAACAGTCCCCGACGCGGCACCATTGACTATATTGATATCATTTAAAGTCAAACCATTGCCGCCCTCAAGGTTTGAGATAAGAGTAGAAGTTGTCATAACCGGGTTCAAATCAGACCCGGAAAGCGTTCCATCCCTTTTTCCCAAAATACCCAGCTCCGTTGCCGTACTGCCTCCAGACACCTCGGAAATCGTCATAGACTGGGTTATAACAGTATTATTGTCAACAAGTTGTAAACCATTTCCACTTGAATTAATAGATGCCGTCACGTTCACGCCCGCACTATTAATTTTAGAAATTAAACCCCCAATAGTATCCGTTGAGCTTACTGAAATGGTTGCTGTATTGCCTGCCCTATCAGAAACCGAAATTGAACCTGGCGTTATTCCAGCTCCGCCATTTAAAGAAGACACTAATGTACTACTTGTTATTTGCGGGTTGAGATCTGCTGCCAGAACTTGAGAGCCTGGAATACTAAAATCAATACTAATATTATTTGCCACCCCGACCTGAAAGCTTTCAGAGTTACCCAGATAAACCGCACCCGATGCTTCTGCGCTAAAGGGTTGTACTCTGAAGTTTGTTCCTGAAAAAATAAACTGATTTTTGACTTTTGTATTTGCTGTCCCGAAGACTTGGGAAATAATCTCATCCAATTCTGAGGCCGCGAATCCACGAGTCTCTGCGGTTGATGCTCCGCCCAATTCACTCACTGCAAGTTCCTTCGCTCGAATCAAATTTAAATTAATCGATTGAAGAGAAGTATCTCCCGCCTGAATAAAAATACGATTATTGTCAATATTTCTAATGAATTGATTTGCCCGGTTAACACCTGTTCGCAATAGAAGAGCATCTCGCATACCCGCAGGGTCATCCGATGGACGGTTAATCCGTTTTCCTGTTGCAATTTCTTGTTGGGCTTTAAACAAATTTTCCGTTATTCGGAAAATGTTCTGCAGAGAATTTGCCTGCTGTGCCTGACTGGTAACACGAGTGACCATTTTCGTTTTCCCTGATAACTAAATAATATTTTATTTATTAAACTTGCGATATAACCGTATCAAGAAGTTCATCAACTATCCCTATTAAGCGAGCTGAGGCATTGTATGCCTGCTGAAACTTGACCATGTTGATAAATTCTTCATCTATCGAAACACCGGATACACTTTCCCTTCGAGTGTTTAACTGCAAGAGAATTCCTTCCTGCTGCGAAAAAGTTGCCTGCGTAGAAAAGGATTGGATCCCTAGATTACTTACTATTGAACTATAAAATTCATCGAATGTGAAAGCACCTGAACCATCGGATACATGAGTAACACTGTTAAACGACAGTCTCGACTGCAAACCTATTAACTTCAGAGCATTTGCACCATCCGAGCTAGAGTTTTGACCTGCCGCAATTTTATTGGAATTGGATGCCACATCGCTTGAAACAGAAAAAGTCTGAGCCGCATCCTCAGAAACCGAAAGTTTAAATCTATCTCCAACTGCTGCTCCACCAGAAATCGTTACTGCAAATCCTCCAGCGAGATTAAATGTAGAACCCGAAGTAAAACTAAAACTTCCTTCGTTCAAACCTGTGGTGAGATTATTTAAAGTAAAGGTGTTTGAACCTGTAACTGTGATTTCAAATTTGTCGTTAGAAATAGCAGAAGGGTTACCATTTGTAGCCGTTAAGGTTGCGGTACCTGTATTATTGGTATTGATCTCTGTGGTTACTGAAGGAGGTGCAAAAAAATTATTTCCTGTAGTACCATCTATACCAAAACCCTGTTGGTGCATATTGTTGAATTCTTGAATAATACCTGCGGCGAGACGATCCAGTTTATCTTTAATATCCGGGACTTCCGTATCTCGCATATCGATAAGCCCTTTTAAAGAACCCCCGGTCACAGATGAAGTCACGTTGGTACTAGTGCCATTTAGCCCAGAAACTACGATATCTTGTAAACCTTTGTTATTTCCATTAATCTGGGTGCTCAATTCAAAAGAGGTTGACTGAAGAACAAGCGGAGTTCCATTATTTAATGTCAGGCTAATCTGCCCATCCATCTCATCTACATAGTTAAGATCAATTAACCCTGATAGTTCTTTGACCCTTTGATCTCTTCTGTCTCTTAAATCATTTGCACTGAAAGCAACAGGTTCATTGGCATGAATGGCCTTGTTAAGCTCTGCAATTTCGGAAGTAAGACTGTTAATCCTACCTGTTTCTACCTGGATCGTTGCATCTAAATTTCTTTGAATCTGAAAAAGAGATTCGCCTATACTGTTAAATGTAGAAGCAAGGTTTTGTGCTTCTGCAAGTAAGGTTGATCTCTCAGGCAAGCCGGCAGGATTTGAAGAAAGGTCTTGTAAACTTGAAAAGAAATTTCCTAAACCTTGATTCAGGCTTTGACCATTCGATTCACTGAATAAAATTTCGAGTTGCTCAAAAACATCTTTACGAACTCCATATTGACCTAATCCATCCTCTTCGCTCAGAATTTGCGAAAACAAAAATTTGTCATGCGATCTTTCTACACCAACAACACGGACACCTGTTCCAAGCTGACCCAGGCTAAAACTTCTAGGATTCAATGCTTCAAAATTAATCTCCTGGCGTGAGTAACCTTCCGTCTGAACATTAGCAATGTTCTGACCGGTTACTTCAATTGCTAATTGCTGCGCCAGCAAACCTACTTTAGCTGTATTTAAAATTCCAAAAACATTAGTAGTCATTAAACTAATATCCTTTTATTAGCATAAGATCAAATATCAACACTAACCATCCTGCTCTGCGATCTACCTTCTGTTACCTGGCCATTCGCTTCATAGGGAGAATAAGCTTTCTCCCCTTCGGAATGAATGAAAGCTAACGACTTCTTTAAAGAAAGTGCAGAATGATCCATAAGAGCTTTTATTTTTGCACTTAGAATATTTATTTTATTGATTTTCGAAAGTAACTTTATCCTACATTTTGATAAATTTATACGATAGGGATTATCTTTAAACTGAATTAGTTTCCTTAAAGTTAATCCAGACTGCCCTACTTTTAGATTCGCCGAAATTTTTTTCATCAAGCTCGACCGGCTGTTTTCCAACGCCTGCATTTGCATTACTTGATCATTTTTTTTAGCGATTATATCCTGCAAACCATCGTAGGAATATTCAGTTACACATTTCCACTCTTCATTAAGCAGTTGAATAAACTTTTCATATAATCCAATTTTTTGTTCTAATAAGTCCTGAAGATTCTTATATAACCGATTCATATATTACTACCTCAATTTTATTCCCAAATTTTTCGAATCCTGTAATTTTATATCCGGTGTTTTTCGATCAGGCAGGTTTATTTCCGGTGTTTTTGTATCAGGCAACTTTATACCTGAAATAATTGGATCCATTTTAATTGCTGTATAATTTGATTGAATAGCCTCGCCTCGACTTACACGACTGATTTTATTTAGGTCGTTATAAATCATTGCACCCATACCCATTCCTTTGTCCTTCGCCATTTCTTTGGACATTTCTTCATCCATCATGGACTGAAACATATCCGAAGCATAACTATCGAATAATCCAGATTTCGGTATCGTTTTCCTCATGGTTGACAAAAGTTTATTCAAAAATACAGATTCAAAATCACGGGATACTTTTTCTATGTCTTTTTCTGCATCCATCTTTCCAAAACCAGACTGATTCCGTAAACGCTCGAGATTCTTTTCAGACATCTGCGTAAATAGGTTTTTTTGTAACTGAGCTGGTTGAATCGGTCCCATTATTAAACCTCAACTGATAGTTGTTATATTAATTTGCAAACACCATACCAAACCATTCAACTAATTCTTAAAGCCTAAAAAAACCTCTTAACTTGTTATAAAATAAGTTTTTTTTAAATATCAGACTATGGGGTGTTAAAACAAATTTTGAAAGTGAGACTAGAATAGGGAAAATTTTTCCCTTTTTCCTCATTGGACTAGATAAGTTCTAAGCGAGCGTGAAGAGCACCGGAAGATTTAATCGCTTGAAGAATGGCAATTAAATCTCTAGGAGTTACACCGATGGAATTCAAACCTTGGACCACATCTCCAAGAGATACACTTTTAGGAATTACCAGTAGTTTATCCTCACCTTCTCCAACAGAAATTCGTGTTCTGGGCAGAACAACCGTCTCTGCAGTTTCCGATGCAAGCGCAGGAGGCTGTGAAACAACCGGTTCTTCTTTGATTTGAACAAACAATGCCCCATGAGCAACTGCAACCGAAGAAATTCTTACATTTTCTCCCATTACTACAGTACCTGTGCGTTCATCAATTATTACTTTTGCTTCAGTATCTGGAGCCACTTCAATCGATTCAATTTTGGTAACAAGATCAGAGGCATTATTCATGTAAAACTTTGGAATTTGGATCCGAACAGTCCGCCCATCTACCATAGTTGCGACTTCATCCTTCATATCATTATTGATAGCTTTTGTGATTCTGCTGGCTGTTGTAAAATCGGTTTTTTTCAAAGCAAGAATGATTTCATCCTTAATGTTGAAATTAGATTTTATTTCTTTTTCAACCAATGCCCCATTGGAAATTCGACCAACGGTCAGATGATTTTTCTGAACACCACGCGCGGCACCCTGAACACTAAAACCACCTATCGAAATAGGACCCTGTGCCACAGCATAAGTATTATTGTCCGTACCTTTTAGAGGAGTCATTAATAGCGTTCCGCCCTGTAGACTTTTTGCATCACCTAAAGAAGACACTGTCACATCAATACTATCTCCATGTTTGGCAAAAGCAGGAAGATCTGCTGTTACGATAACAGTTGCGATATTTTTAAATTGCAACTGACCAATTCTGTCACTAGGAATTGTGACACCCAGTTTTTTCAACATACTGGCAATTGCTTGAATCGAGAAAAATACGTTTACAGCACTATCACCCGTTTTTGTCAAACCAATTACCAATCCAAAACCTATTAGCTGATTTGAGCGAACACCTTTTATACCGGATAGATCTTTAATTCGGGCTGCTTCTGCAGAACCAGAAATAAAAAATATTAAAGCCAATCCTATATATATTTTCATTATTAATTTATTTTTAAACATATTTCCCCAATTCTATTTGTTACGAAGCAATCAATTTAAGAACCACAGACCCCACATCTCCATTTACTGTATCGGATATACTAATGGTTAACGTTTGATCGCCCTCAGCTGTAGAAGGTATTGTAAAAGTGACCGTAACCTCTGCTGCGGTAGTAGCAAGGGTTGGTAAAGTAAAAGTACTCGAAGTATCATTATTAGCAATAGTAGCTACTAATGCGTTTGCACCCTCGCCCGTTACCGCAAAAGCTTGTGTGCCAGCAGTATTCTGAGTCGAAGAACCAGGAGTTATAGCAAGAGCATTCGGCAATACTTCAATTGTTGCTGTATTAGTATCGCCCACAGCATCTACCACCGTAACCGTAGAAGTTCCTGCTACCTGAGGAGCCGCTTGATTAGATGTAAAAACACCTGTACCGGCATCAATGGCTCCTATCTGAGTGTTCGATAGACTCCACGATATAGGCAGAATTCCACCAAATGCTATAAAAGTTAAGGTTCCGCCCTTATTAATTTGTGGGGTTGATGGATTTATTCTAATACTGGAATTCGAAGGTCCAAAGGGGTTACCCTCTTCCAAAGCACCTTCACAGGCAACAATTAATATAATCGCTATTAAAAAACAAAGAATCCATTCTTTCTTTATTCTTTTTTTTTCTAGTTTAAATATTTTTAAATATTTATTCATTTTATATTTAAATTATTGGCACAACTGTTGTCGCGCTAACATTATCAACCGTAGCTGTAATAAATGCTGATCCTGTTGTCGCTCCCGATGTAAGAGTTGTAGTTGCTGTTCCAGAAGCATCTGTAGTTAATGATGTTGCTCCGAGGGTTCCTAAAGTAGTGGTTAAAAACACTGTTGCTCCTTCGGTTGGAATACTTTTATTAAACACTTCAATTCTTATCGTTGCTTGACTTGCTTCATCATTTTGAATTCCAGCTCCACCAAATATACCTTGAATTCCCAACGTATTCCCCAAAGCACTAGGACCAGTTAAATCTTCCACTACTGCCTGACAACCAATGAAGATTACGACAGTGGTTAAAATTATTAGAGAAAATGTTTTTATGTATTTAATAATATTCATTATTTTAGAATGGCCAAACTTTACTTAAAATTTTAGCCAACCAACCTTTTCTTTGTTCATCAGCGACCACTCCTTCGCCTGAATAACTTATCGAAGCATCCGCAATTAGTGTTGAGGGAATTGTATTATCAAAATTTATATCTTGAGGACGGACAATCCCTCGCAATACCATTATTTGTTCTTCATTATTTACCGTTACTGACCTTCGACCTTCAATCCTAAGGTTTCCACCGGGCACAATATCCGTAATTAACGCGGAAATTGTTGCTGTTAAAGTTCCATTTCGAGTTACTGTTCCTGTTCCCTGCATCGAGTTTGCTATGGTTGCATTAACCGTTGGATCAAATTGGGTTCCCATATTTAAAAAATTCTGGATTCCCAAACTGGATGGCAAACCCAGTACGTTAGGCGCTTGCATATCTAAAGATGAATCTTTGGCTGTATTGGTAGTTGCAGATTGGGTTGATGTTGCGTTTTCGTTTATGGTTACCGTTATGATATCTCCCACCTTTGCGGCCTTATCATCTCCAAACAAAAAATTACCAGGTGTATTTCCTGGCCAAAGTGCCCCTTCCTCAGATTTTTTCTGTGTGGGTTTGGCATATAAATTTTTGGGAATTATTGTTGATCTGGTATCAACCGCCTTATGGGAAGGAGTTGAACAACCACCTAATGAAAACAATAAAAATAGTGATATTGCTATAATTAATTTATTGACTAAAATTTGAATTCTCATTAAAAGGTCACCTTAACTGTATTGGAATCTATAAGCCTTCCATAAATTATCTTTTTAGACTCCATGTTTAAAACTCTTACCATGGCATCTTCATAACCATCTTCTTTTAATATTCCTGGTGTTGTTATTGTCATTGCACCTTTTTTTGCCGTAATTAAAACTTTATCTCCTCTATTTCCTAATGCGGGTTTCTTTATAAAACTTGGGAGGAGTATTTCTCCAATTGGCAATCTTCTGACAGCCTCATATCCCAATGCATATTTAATATTTGTTATTGCATTTTTAGAAGGGCGTTCGGTTTGAATTGTTTCCACTCTGATCTCATCGTTTGATAAAATTTCCCCTCTCTTTACGGCGCGTATTGTTTTTATTACTTTTTGTGATACCAATACCTTAGTATTCAAATGAATTCTTTTTTGAAATTTATCATTAATTCTTATTTCTAAAATCATGGGTATTCTTCCTGCTCTTTTGCTACTTCCCATTATTTTGTAAATTAAATCTTTTTTTCCAACAGGTAGAATAATATCCTTACCCTGGTAATAAACCATTACTTCAAGTGATTTCTCGTCCCATGGCAATGCCTTTACTAAATGATCCATTGCGCTTTTTTCAATTTCGTTTGTTGTCAGTATCTGGGTTTCTTTCGCATTAGCCCAATTTCCCAAAGATGATGAGAGGTAAAAACTAATTAAGAAAATAAAAAATATTTTGAATTTGTTTTTATTGATATTCATTTCTCATTACCGTTTCATATTATTTGATATTTGAAGCATTTCATCGGCCGCTTGAACGGTTTTCGAGTTAACCTCGTACGCACGTTGTGCTGCGATCAAGTTCACCATTTCTTCAACAACACTTACGTTGGACAACTCCAGAAATCCTTGTTGTGTCGAACCAAGGTCAATAGATTGAGGGTTTCCTATTTGGGGTTGTCCTGATGCATCTGATTGCGTAAATAAATTAAATCCAATGGATTGTAGACCTGCTGGATTCTGGAATGATGCCAACTGTATATTTCCAAGAACTGTTGGAGCTGGCGACCCCGGTTGAGTTACAGCTACGCTTCCCTGTGGATCTATAGAAATTGATAATGCATTATTTGGAATTGTTATAGCTGGCTGTAATGCTAAACCATCTGCCGTTACCATACGTCCGGTATTATCAAGTTTGAAAGAACCTGCCCGAGTAAAAGCCGTTGTTCCATCTGGTTGTGTAATTTGAAAAAATCCTTTTCCCTGGATTGCTAAATCAAGTGGGTTTTGGGTTTGGGAAAAATCTCCCTGCAAAAATATTTTTTGTATTGCAGCAGTTTTTGTACCTAAACCAAGTTGGGCTCCTGTCGGTACCTGTTGACCGTTTGGTGAAAGGGTTCCAACTAATCTTAAATTTTGGTAAAGAAGATCCTGAAATTCTGGTCTACTTCTTTTGAAACCAACAGTGTTTACATTGGCCAAGTTATTTGCAATGACGCTGACGTTTGTGTCTTGGGCATTCATCCCCGTCGATGCTGTATATAAAGATCGAATCATTTATTTATACCTTTCGTCTTTTATTCATTTTTATTAACCTACCCTACCTATTGTGTTAACGGATTGATCATTCATGCTGTCAATAGATTGGATTATTTTTTGATATGATTCGAAAATTCTAAGAGTCCCAACCATTTCGGTCATTTCTTCTACAGATGTTACATTTGAACTTTCCAAGAAACCCTGACGAGTTTTTATATCTATAGCTTCAATTTCGTCTTTAGGTAAACCTTTGTTACGGTATTGTCCATCTCCAATTTTTTCTAAAACTTTTTTGTTTTCAAAATTTACTAATTTAATATTTGTAATTGTTGTATTTGCCAGACCATTACCTACCGAAATACTTCCTTCACCATCAATTGATATTTTACCTGGAGCATCTATTACTACTGGGGTATCATTTCGATCTAGAACTTGATTTCCATTTTGGTTAACTAATTGCTTAGCCGTATTGAGTCGGAAGTTTCCATTTCGTGTATATCGTGGGCCATCGGGAGTTTGTACCTTAAAAAAACCTTCTCCATCCAATGCTATATCTAGAACTCCTCCTGTTTTTTTTATTCCTCCAGTTGAGAAATCTGTATATTGATCTGTTATTCCCACATATGAGACATTCTTGTTAGATTTATCAGGAGATAAAAGAATATTTTTACCTTCATCTAAACCTGAATCGGGTGGGAATGGAGGCATAAATTCTTTAAATACCAAAGCATCTTTTTTGTATCCGGTGTTATTTACATTTGCTAAATTTTGGGCAATCATTTCCATTTTTCTTGCCTGCTTTATTCCAGCAGATGCGGCTATGTAAATACTTTCGTGCATAAATTTTTCTTTCTATTTAAACCCTAAATTTGATTTTATTTTTCGTGGCCTTGCATGTCCTTAAATAAAATATTGTTTTCGGATACCCCGTCTGCCTGCAATGAGGTCCTTCACTATTTCTTTCTTTTTATTAAGCAAATGTTGTACCAAAAAAAAAAAATTCATTTATATCACCCTTTCTTTTCTAATTAACTCTTTAAATATATGGGGTTGTTTAAAAAAACTAATTTTGTTTCCTTGCGTAGATCACTCTGTTTTCGTCAAAAAATAGTGGAAGTTTATTCCGTAAGAGTCAATAATCCTTGTTTATTTTTGTTTGTTATATTTTTTAAATTGTTTTTTTTATGAATTAATAACTTATTTACGAGCATGCTATACTCGTAATAATTTTAATTCGTTACAACAAAATGAGGAAAAGATGAAAATTATTTCAATTGATGAATTGCACGACAAATTAGAGGGAATGGGAGACAGTGACTTAATTCTAGATGTTCGTTCGCCCGAGGAATTTAGTTCAGGTCATATACAAGGGGCTCGTAATGAAGGACATGAATCTGTTGCCGGGATTGCGGATGAATTAAAATCTTATGGAACTGTTTACGTTCATTGTAAAATGGGTGGTCGTGCGAAAATGGCTTCCGAGGCTTTAGAGAATTCCGGGTTAACTAATATTGTTTGCGTGGGCAATGGTGGTATGGAACGTTGGGGACAAATGGGTTGGCCAACCGAGTGATAGATAAATATTAGGCAAAAAAAAACCCAGGAAAAGAAGCCGCGTTAACGGCTTCTTCCCTGGGTTTATTCGTTGGTCAGGCGGATCGCTCCGCGCTAAAGACTAGTACTCAAGTGTATTCCACTGAGTTACGCCCTTCTGTCCATTTCTTTCTTTGTTCTGACCATTCCAAACTGCAATCGCCATCGGAGATTTTCCGGTTTTGAATTGCGTGTCGTTTGCGTCAGAGTTTGTCAAAGAACGCTTGAAAACAACAGACCACCGGTTGTTAGACCAGTTACCATTGCCCTGTACATCCTGATGAGCCTGAGTGGTCAGGGTGCTAAACCCTTCTGCATTCAGATCTTCAATTGGAGATACGCGTATTGATGCATCTGAAAGCATGTTTCCGGTAGCACGACCCGGGTTAAATACACCTTCATTTTTACCCATACCAAAATCAACATAAGTACCACGCTTGCTAACATCGCCAGCACCACGGTTAGCTAGTGAACCTGTTTTAGTACCACTTGAATGATTAGTATCCAAGCCACTTAATTTGCCTTTAGGTTCGTACATGTAGTAAGAACCTGAACCCATAGCCATATACTTATATTGATCTTCCATGTCTTGCATGCCAGCATTGCCAGTTGATCCAGCGCCTTCTTTATTCCAAGTCGCTTTCCACTGCCAAATATTAACACGCTCGCCATCTCCACCCATTGTGAATGGAGGCTCTTCGCCAGACTGATTTACCGGAAACATAATAGCTGCTTGATCTTTATACTGCTGAGATCGAACCATGATGTCATTACGGGTTGAGTCTGTCCAGCTCAAGCGAAC
>ENA-OREN01000820-OREN01000820.1-marine-metagenome-genome-assembly--contig:-NODE-820-length-41427-cov-4.506264_pt1 | contig 41427 bp, 37 predicted proteins | sample MGYA00248624_ERZ508555 | MGnify/ENA primary metagenome ERZ508555 (study PRJEB26222, sample SAMN06267773) | marine metagenome | isolation source: Saanich Inlet, British Columbia, Canada | place... | reverse complement strand
TCGGCGGCACGCTCGCAAAAATCCCGGCGCGTCTTGATCGCCATTGGCTTATCGTCGCAGAAGCCGGAGCACCAATCGGGATAGGTGAGCTGCAAGGGATGGTGCGTCATATCGCCAATGAAGATAGCGTGCTCGCCGCCATCTTCGACATTGATACCTACATGGCCGGGCGAGTGACCGATCATTGGCTCAAGCCAAAGGCCATCCTCGACTTCATGGTCCATGGGAACCAGTTGCGACTGGCCAGCGGCGACGATGGGCAACACACTGTCGACCAGATGCACCAGAGGCTGCTCGGCGGCATTGTTGACGGCTTCCCAATGGGTGAATTCAGGCTCGGCAAACAGATATTTGGCGTTGGGGAATGTGGGCACCCACTGGCCGTTCTCCAACTTGGTGTTCCAGCCCACATGATCCGGGTGCAGATGTGAGCACAGCACGATATCGATATCTTCAGGGGTCGCGCCGGCGGCAGCCAAGCGTTCCAGCCAGCGCGTATTCAACTGATTGGCCATGGGATTGGGGCGATCCTTGTGGTTGCCGAAGCAGCCATCGATCAAAATCGTGTGGTGCGGGGTTTTCAACAGGAAGCTTTGTATCGGCGCCACAAACAAATCAGTTTCAGGGTCATAATGGCGGGGAATCAGCCAGGACGCATGTTCCTTCAATATCTCCGGCGTGCAGTCGGGCAACAGGCGCCAAGGCTCAAACCTGGGACCCTCCAGTTCGATGATCATGTCGATGCCGTATTTGCCGATGTTTCGTGTTGGCATGAGACTCTCCCTTGTTGAATAATTGCCGTGGACTACCTCTCTAGCAGGACGCCGTCTTCGAGGCGCAGCACCCTGTCCATGCGCGCCGCCAATACCGGGTTGTGGGTGGCGATCAGGGCGGCGAGACCGGCGCCGCGCGCTTGGCTCATCAAAAGCTGAAACACCTCGTCGGCGGTGCCGGGATCGAGATTGCCGGTAGGCTCGTCGGCGAGCAAGATTTTGGGTGCGTTAGCCAGCGCCCGGGCGATGGCGATACGTTGCTGCTCGCCCCCCGATAGGCGCGCCGGGCGGTGGCTGGCCCTGGCTTCAAGGCCCATGGCGGAGATCAATTCAGACGCCCGGATGCGCGCGTGGCTTTTGGATATGCCGGCGATCAACTGCGGGATGACGATATTTTCCAAGGCCGTAAACTCGGCCAGCAAATGATGATACTGATAGACAAAGCCCAGATCACTGCGCCGCACCAGGGTGCGCTCTGCTTCGGATAATGAGCCCGCCGGACGACCGCCAATTTCGATATCGCCTGCTTCGGCTTGTTCCAGCAGTCCGGCGATTTGCAACAGCGTGGATTTGCCGGACCCGGACGGCCCCACCAGGGCGACAATCTCTCCTTCCTTCAATTCCATATCGACGCCGCGCAGCACTTTCAGGTCGGTCTCGCCCTGGTGAAAGGTCTGCGCAATACCGGTGAGTTTGAGGAGGCTATCGGGCATGGGTTTTCGCCGCGTCACTCGTAGCGGAGCGCTTCAACCGGATCCAGACGCGCCGCGCGCCAGGACGGATAGAGGGTCGCCAGGATCGATAGGGTCAATCCCATCAACACAATCGCGGTCACCTCGCCGGCATCGACGATGGCCGGCAGGCGGGACAGGAAATATATCTCCGATGCGAACAGCTCGGTTCCGGTGAGGCCCTGCAGCCATTGGCGTATGGTTTCGATATTCTCGGCGAAGCTCAATCCTAAGATAAAGCCGAACAAGGTTCCGATCACACCAACGCTGGCGCCCGATATAAAGAAGACGCGCATGATCATGCCCCGGGTCGCCCCCATGGTGCGCAGAATGGCAATGTCCCTGCCCTTGTCCTTGACCAGCATGATCAGGCTGGAAATGATGTTGAAAGCGGCGACCACGATGATCAGGGTCAAGATCAGGAACATGACGTTGCGTTCCACCTGAATGGCGTTGAAGAAGCTGGAGTTTCGCCGTTGCCAGTCGACCGTCTTGCCCTTGCGGTCCAAAACCCGCCAGATGGTTCGGGCCATGGCCGGCGCGGCGTCCGGATTGCCCAGCACAACGTCCAGGTAATTGACCGCTTTGGGCAGCTTAAAATAGATCTGAGCCGCCTCCAAAGGCATGAAGATGAAGCTGGAATCATATTCATGCATGCCAACATTGAAAAGGGCAGAGACCGTATAGGCGCGCATGCGGGGCACCGTGCCGAAGGCGGTGATATTGCCTTTCGGCGAGATCAACGTGATTTTGCTGCCCACTTGAAGCCCCAGATTGCGGGCCAGTCTTGTGCCGATCAGCACGCTGTCCTGGCCGCCGAATTTCTGCAAACTGCCGGCGACGATATTGTCGGCGATGATCGGGCGGGCGCGGGCATCGGCGGGCCGCATACCGCGCACCAAGGCGCCATTGGCGTTGCCGCCGGCGGACGCCATCACCTGACCCTCGATAATCGGCGTAACTTTGCGCACCCCGGCCATCTTGGCGACTTTGTTCGCCGTGGCATCAAAGTCGGTGAGGCTTTGCGAGGCGCCATAGACGCTGATATGGCCATTGACGCCAAGGATACGGCCCAGCAATTCCTGGCGGAAACCATTCATCACCGACATGACGATGATCAGCGTGGCGACGCCAAGACCAATGCCGAGCAGAGAAAACCACGCGATGACGGAGATAAATCCTTCCTGGCGGCGGGCACGCAAATAGCGCATGGCCATCATCCATTCGAAGGAGGAAAACATAACCCTAGCCCACCGAACCGGTAAGCTTGTTCAAGGCGGCATCGATGCTCATTTCCTCGCGCTCGCCGCTTGCCCGGGACTTCAATTCAACAACACCGTTCTCCAGCCCGCGCGGCCCGACAATTATCTGCCAGGGCAAACCGATCAAATCCATGTCTGCGAATTTGACGCCGCCGCGCTGGTCGCGATCATCAATAAGCGCATCCTTACCCGCATTGCCGAGTTTCAGATAAATTTCTTCCGAGGCCGCATCACATTTCTCGTCGCCGCTGCGCAAATTGATGATGCCCGCATCGAACGGCGCTACGGCTTCGGGCCAGATAATGCCGTCGTCGTCATGGGAGGCCTCTATAATGCCGCCGACAAGACGCGAGACGCCAATGCCATAAGAGCCCATTTCGATGGCCACCTTGTCGCCCTTTTCATTATTGACGTAGGCGTTCATGGCGACGGAGTACTTGGTGCCGAAATAAAAGATGTGGCCCACTTCAATACCGCGGGCGACGGTCAGATCATCGCCCAATCCCGCCTCAATCGCCGGATCCCTCTTTTCATCGGTGGCAGCATAGTAGCTGGTCAGGCTATCAACGGTGGACTGCATGTCTCCCTTTGGATCGAGACCCATCAAATCTATATCCAGATCGAGCAGATTTATGTGGCAGGCCACTTCGCTTTCGCCGGTCTCGGCCAGGATCATAAACTCGTGGCTCATATCGCCACCGATGGGGCCAGGGTCGGCGGCCATAGGGATCGCCTTCAGGCCAAGCCGCTGGAAGGTGCGCAAATAGGCAACGAACATGCGGTTGTAGGCGCGCCGGGCGCCGTCGTAATCCAGATCGAACGAATAACAATCCTTCATCAGGAATTCCCGCCCGCGCATGATGCCGAAACGCGGGCGCACCTCGTCGCGGAACTTCCATTGAATATGATACAGCATTTTCGGCAAATCCCGGTAGCTGCGTACCGAATCCCGGAAAATCTCGGTGATCAATTCTTCGTTGGTGGGACCGTAGAGCATATCGCGGTCGTGGCGGTCGGTGATGCGCAGCATCTCCTTGCCGTAATCATCGTAGCGCCCGCTTTCTCGCCAAATCTCGGCGGGCTGGATTGTTGGCATCAGCAATTCCTGGGCGCCGGCGCGGTCCTGTTCCTCGCGCACGATCTGTTCGATCTTTTTGAGCACCCGGTGGCCCAAGGGCAGCCAGGAATAGATGCCGGCGCTGGATTGGCGGATCATGCCGGCGCGCAGCATAAAGCGGTGCGATACGATTTGCGCCTCGTTCGGATTTTCCTTGAGGGTAGGCATAAAAAATTCGGTGAGGCGCATCGGCGGGCATTCCTTTGGGTACAAGCGTCGCGCGACTGTAGGAAAAGCTTAGCGGCTTGTCCATCACACCCTTGGGGTTGGAGCTTCTAGCGCCCCCGGCGTAGTACCGCCGCACATTGCCGCGCCAGTTCTTTCTGATCGGAACCGCCGAGGGATTGTCCGTTGAAGGTCAGCCGCCCGCTGGCGATGTTGTATTTGACCTTGCCGACGACCCCATCGCCGAGGTTTTCACCGATCTTGGCCGCCGCATTGTGGGCACTGATATTGTCCGTGTTAGCGGTTTCCGAAACGGTGGCCGCATCAGAAGCCGCCGTCGCATTTGTGGAGGCCGTATTGGCGGCGGTTAACAGGGCGGCCTTTGACGTTGCGTCAGTCGCCGCAGCCGTGGCTGCAGTCGCCGCCGTGGTTGCCGCCGCCGCGAGATCGGTGTCGCCAGGATGTTTGGCAGCCTTGGCCGCCGCCGCCGTTGATGCTGCTGCCGCCGTGGTTGAGGCTGCCGTTGCAGCATCGGAAATGGCTTTGGCACTGTCGGCGGCGGATTTGGCCGCCGTTGCTGCCGATTTGGCGGCACTAGCCTTGCTTGCGGCGCTGGAGGCGTCAGTGGCGGTCGCCGCCGCCGTGGTTGCGGTGGTGGCAAGGGCTGAGACTGCGTCCGCTTCGGCTTTGGTTTCGGTATATTCCGCCGCCGCAGCGGTGGCAGCGGTCCTCGCGTTATCTTCTGCAATATCAAGCGCGTTGTTGCCGGGATCGGCTTTCGATGCGGCAATGGCGGTCGTTAGTGCGGTATCGGCGGCGGTCTTAGCAGTGAGAGCGGTGGTGGCGAGGGTTTGCGCGGCGGTCGCGGCGGCGGTGGCGGACGTGGCCGCCGTCGATGCCGACGTGGCGGCAGATTTGGCCTTGTCGGCGGCGATGGAGGCTGAGCTGGCAGCCTTGGCGTCGGCTTCCGCCTTACCGAGATAATTTTTGATGTCGAATTTGACGTCAAATGTGATGACGTTGGGGATTTTGATGGGTGAGCCACCATGCAAATCCGCCGGCGCAACCTTGCGCCCGCGCACATCGATGCCGGGCCGGTATTTAACATCGGCGCGCGCCTGATGGCGGACCAGACGCTGGCAGTCTTTTTTGCCGATAGCCAGTTGCGGGCCCTTGGCATGGGCGGCACCGGTGCCGGCCGCGAAATACATCGCGCTCACGACCGGGACCAGAATTGTGGATGCGCGAACACAGAATCGCCAATTCATCACATTTCTCCCATTATTCTATTCACATGGGGCGGCTAAGCACGTACGTCAAGCGCCGCAGCTTGCCGCAGAAAATAGCAAATCTAAGTTGAAGATCGGTTAAACGGGCGCGCCCGCGTCAGCACGCTTCCTTGATGCCTTCGGATGCCGCCAGCCAGGACGGGTTGTGGGTGGCGATTTTCTCAAAGATGGGGCAGTTTTCCCGGTGCGCGCCGGGCAAATAGCCGATGCTCATCAAAAACTCGCCCACAATCTCGCCGCCGACGAACTTGAAGTTCTGGCGGAACAGCTTAACCCATTCGCCTTTATTTTTGGGCGCGTGGGCTTCGATCCAGTTGGCGAAGCTGCCGTGACTTTCGCGGATGAAGACGATTTTGCGCGCGTTCTCCACCGTTGCCTCGATCTTGCGCCGATTGCGGATGATGGAGGCGTCTTTGATGAGGCGCTCAATATCATCAGCATCGAAACCGGCAACCCGGTCGATATTGAAGTTTTCGAAGGCGATCTTAAAGCCTTCGCGTTTTTTCAGGATGATCAACCAGGATAGCCCGGCCTGAAATATCTCGAGAGTCAGCCGCTCGAACAATACGGACTCATCGGTGACCGGATATCCATATTCGGTGTCGTGATATGGCCCGTGGAACTGATGGCCGGGGGCCTTGTCGCAATAACTGCTCATGGGACACTTACTGGTTTAATTTACAGAAGGGGCGCGGGCGGTTTCTTTCGTCACGGATATGGTATTAGGTCTCGGATTATCCCCTATAAAGTTGTGCATTTGAATTACGTTTTCGTCAATGGACGATTGCAAAATACGCAGGGCTTCAACGCGTAATGCCGAAATCACCAAGGGTGATCAGGTCAAACTCGATGATCGCGTAGACAATCGCCCAGACCACCAGCGCGACACCGGTGTTGATGGCGACCTTGCCCCACATGCGTGACATTGCCGGCGCGCCGGGATCATTGCCCTCCTCTATATCGCTGTCCCGGCGGACACCAAAGGGCAATACCAGAAACAAAGTCATCCACCAGATGATGAAATAGATGGCGGCGCCGGTTACCCAAGTCATTCTCTACCGATCCCTCTAGACACGGACCACATGGACCGTTGTCAGCGGCCGTTTGTGGAAAGTGTCACGCAAGTGGCGGCGGACGGCGCGGCGGGTCATCTCGCCGATCTCGGCATCATCGCGCCGGTCGGCCGGGCTCATTTCGGCAATGGCGGCTTTTGCTTCCTCGGTCAATTGTTGGAGCACATAGGGCGCCTCGTCATCGTCGGCGAGCCCGAGCATAGTCAATTGCGGCGGCGCAGCCATGCCGCCATCGCCATCAACAATCAAGGTAAAGACCGCCGAGCCGTTGTGCAAAACCCGGGTGCGTTCGCGCACCACCTGGCCGTCGAGAGGTACCAGCCGGCCACCGTCCAGGGCCAGACGCCCGACCGGGGCCTGATCGATGATGGCGGCCTTGCCGGGCGCAATCCGAACCACCGAGCCATTTTCCACCAAGACAGAATCCGGCACCTGACATTCCGCGCCAAGCTCTGCATGTTTTTTCAAATGCCGCTGTTCGCCGTGCACCGGGATCAGAATTTGCGGGCGCACCAGTTGATACATTTCGGTCAGCTCGCCGCGCGCGGGGTGGCCTGATACATGGATGTCTTCGTCATTTTCCGAGATCACATCTGCGCCCTGCCGTATCAAGGAGTTATGCAGACGGCCAATAGCCAGCTCGTTGCCGGGAATGATGCGCGAGGAAAATATCACCGTATCGCCCTCACCCAATTTGACCGAGCGGTGATCGTCGGCGGCGATACGGGTCAGGGCCGCGCGCGGCTCGCCCTGACTGCCGGTGCAGATGTAAAGGATTTCGCTATCGTCCATGGCAGCCATCTTTTCCGGCTCCAGGAACTCTGGAAGATCGGTAAGGTAGCCGGTTTCGCGCGCCGCCGCGTTGATCCGCCAGAGCGATCGTCCCACCAGCGCCACGGCGCGGCCGTTGGCAGATGCGGCCTGAAATATGGTTTTGAGGCGCGCCACGTTGGAAGCGAAACAGGCCACCGCGACCTTGCCGTTGCAGCGCCCGATCACGGTGGTTAGCCGGTCCAGCAGCGCCGCTTCGGAGCCTGATACGCCCTCGACGAACACATTGGTGGAATCGCCGATGGCCGCCAGCACACCCTCGTCGCCGAGCGCCTTAAGCGTCACCTGATCGGACGCCTCGCCAATCACCGGATCGGGATCGAACTTCCAATCGCCGGTGTGAAAGATATTGCCGAGTGGGGTTCGGAGCACTACGGCGTTGGGCTCCGGCATGGAATGGGTAAGGGTGATCAATTCCAGCTCGAACGGGCCGACGCTGAATTTGCCCTTTAAGGGGATTTCAATGATCTCTACGGGGGCCGGCTGTTTGTCGGCCTCCAACTTGCGGCGCAACAATGCGGCGGTGAACGGCGTCGCATAAACCGGACAGCGGAGCCGCCCCCACAAATAGGGCACCGCGCCCAGATGATCTTCGTGACCATGGGTGAGGACAATGCCCGCCAATTGCTTCAAGCGGTCTTCGATGAATTGGGGGTCGGGAAGAATGACATCGATGGACGGCGTTGTATCGTCGCCGAAGGTAATGCCGAGATCGATAATCAGCCAGTCGTGTTCATCCGGGGGCCCGAACCCATAAAGGTTGAAGTTCATGCCTATTTCCTCGGCGCCGCCGAGGGGCACGAATAAAAGCTCGTCGTCCTGTCCCGCCATGATCAACCGGCGTTCCGCTGATGCAACAGATAGAGCCCGCGTAAAGTAAGGTACTGATCGCAATGCTGGATGGTTTCGGTGGCCTCGGCAAACAAAGGCGCCAGACCGCCGGTGGCAACAACCGTGAGATCGGCGCCATATTCATCGCGAATGCGCGCCGCCAGCCCTTCGATAATCGCGACGTGGCCCCAGAAGATGCCAGACTGCATGGCCGACACTGTGCCGGTGCCGATTACCTTGTCCGGCCTATCGACGGCAACCCGGGGCAATTGCGCGGCGCCCAGATGCAACGCTTCCAGTGATAGGTTGATGCCTGGATAGATCACCCCGCCCCTGTAATCGCCATTGGCATCTACCACGTCAAAAGTGGTGGCGGTGCCGAAATCGAGAACCAGAAGCGGGCCATCGTAAGATGCGTGCGCCGCCACCGCATTGCACAAACGATCGGCGCCGACCTCGTTCGGATTGTCGATCAGAACTCCAATGCCCAGGTCCACGTCCGATTTGCCGACCGCCAGGGGCGTGCAGTGGAAATATTTCTCGCACAGGGTTTGCAGATGCACCAGATTGGCCGGAACCACGGTGGCGATAATGGCTCTATTGATATTATCCTGCGCGATATCATCGCCTTGCATGAGCTGGCCGAGCCAGACGCCGAACTCATCGGCGGTGCGATTGGCGCTGGTGGCGGCGCGCCATTCACCGATAACCTCGCCATCATCGTCAAAGACGGCGAAGACCACATTGGTGTTCCCTGAATCAATGGCCAACAGCATTTACCGGTACTTCCTATTCCTGGCCGGCGAAAAAAACATCGCCGGAATCAAGCCGTTCAATCTTGCCGGCCCGATCTAATAGAAGTGCGCCGCTTTCGTCCAGACCGTGGAAAGCGCCGGAGACATCGCCGTCCGCGCGGCGCACCCGGAGCGGGGTTCCGGGCGGGTGAGATTTCGCCAGCCAAGCCTCGCGGATGGGCTGAAATCCCTCCTCCCGCCAGCGTCCGTACCAATGCTCGAAGCGGCTACAGAAAGCGGCCAGCGCGTCTTCCGGCAAGGCCGTGGCACCAGCGGCTTTGAGAGAGGTTGCCGGAAACTCGGTGCCGTCCGGATGCGAAGCCAGGTTAAGGCCGATCCCGGCCACCACCCAGTCAACAGCGCCATCGCGTAATGATGATTCCATCAAAATACCGCCAACCTTTTTGCCCGCCGCCAAAATGTCATTGGGCCATTTGAGGCTTAAGTCCAAATTGTTGCTGAGAGATGCTAGCGTTTCAAGGCCCGCCAGTGGCACTGCGAAGCCGATTTCAGCGGCCCTATCTGGGGCGCAATCGGGGCGTAGCAGAACAGAGCAAAACAAATTGCCGGGCTCTGATATCCAAAGCCGGTTCTGGCGACCGCGCCCCGCGGTTTGGCTGTGCGCCCAGACAAGGGTGCCGTCCGGCGCGCCGTCTTCTGCGGCCAAGCGCTTGGCTTCGTCGTTGGTGCTGGCGAGGCTTTCGTGTTCCGCCAGAGTAAACCAGGGCGGGAGTATCAATTGAAAAGCGAAGCCGTCGCCGCCGCTGCGCTATCCAGCAACGGGACCGGCAGCAAAATAAAGAACAGGATGAAGATTGAGGACACCACCAGGATGCTTTTCATCTCAAAGCTGACTGGGCCGTCGAACTCCTCTTCCGGAGCGTCGAAATACATGATCTTGACGATGCGCAGGTAATAGAACGCGGCCACCACGCTTGCCAGGACGCCAATGATCGCCAGGGTGAACAGCTCCGCCCGGATCGCCGCTTGGAACACGTACAGCTTGCCGAGGAACCCGGCCAATGGTGGAATGCCGGCCATGGAGAACATGAAGATGCCAAGAGCTAGCGCCAGTGCCGGGTTGGATTTTCCGAGCCCTGCGAGGGCTGAGATATCTTCAACATGACGTCCCTGGCGGCGCATCAAAAGGATACAGGCAAAGGTGCCGATATTCATAAACATATAAATAGCGAGGTAGACCAGCATGCCTTCGACGCCGCTGGCGCTGATTTCGGCATCGCCGGAATGGCCGGCCGCTGCCAGACCGATCAGCGCATAACCCATATTACCGATGGACGAATAGGCCATCAGCCGCTTGATGTTGGTCTGGTTGATGGCGGCAAAGGCGCCGAGCAGCATGGAAGCCACCGAAATGAATATGATCACCTGCTGCCACTGGTCACTCAAATCGCCGAACGGGCCGACCATGATGCGGATGAACAATGCCATGGCCGCGATCTTCGGTGCCACCGCGAACAAGGCCGTGACCGGTGTCGGCGCGCCTTCATAGACGTCCGGCGTCCACATATGGAAAGGCACGGCGGACACCTTGAACGCCAATCCGGCGATGATGAAGACAATACCGATGGTAACGCCTAGCGGCACTCCATGTTCTGCGTCGCCGTGGAACAGTTTGGCCAATGCATCGAACCCGGTGGAGCCGGAAAAGCCGTAAACCAGGCTCATGCCATAGAGCAACAAACCCGACGCCAATGCGCCGAGGACAAAATATTTGAGCCCGGCTTCCGCCGAACGGCTGCTGTCCCGCTGGAAAGATGCGATCACATAGAGCGATAGGCTCTGCAATTCAATGCCGAGATAGAGCGCGATCAAATCGTTGGCCGAAATCATCATCAGCATGCCGAGGGCGGCAAGCACCACGAGAACCGGAAATTCGAAGCGGAATATTTTGTTTGTTTCGAGATATTCGCGGCTCATCAAAATGGCCGCCGCCGCCGACAGCAGAACCAGCGCCTTCATATAAACCGCGAAGGTATCGACAATGAAGGTGCCGCCGAAGGTAACGGCACGCCCATCGGTAACCAGCCCCACCATGACAATGGTGAACAGCAAAACCAGGATCGATGCATAAGACACCGTGCGCGCGGCGGCGCTTTCCCGTGAAAAGACGCCGAGCATCAATAAAACCATGGCGGCAGCGGCGAGAAATATCTCCGGCAAGGCCAGGGTCAGATCGGGGAATGCCAATTGGGTCATGTGCGCGCCCTCACTTTGCCGCTACCGAAGCGGCGCCTTGAGCCGCCGCCAGCGCGCTTTCATAACGCTCGATCAAATTTTCCACGGACACATGCATCACGGCCAGGAACGGTTCCGGATAAATTCCCATGATGAAGACAATCAGCAGCAGGGGCGCAAAGACCGCAATTTCCCGCCCGTTCATATCGCGGATGGCGGCCAGGCTTTCCTTGGTCAATTGCCCAAATATTACCCGGCGATAAAGATAGAGCATGTAGACGGCGCCCAATATCACGCCGGTGGCCGCCAGCAATGCCACCCAGGCGTTGACCTGGAAGGTGCCAGTCAGCACCAGGAACTCGCCAACAAAACCGGACGTGCCAGGCAAGCCCACGGACGCCAACATGAAGACCATGAACACTAGGGCATAGGACGGCATGCGGTGCACCAGCCCGCCATAATCGGCAATCTCGCGGGAATGGATGCGGTCATAGACAACGCCGACGATCAGGAACAACGCGGCCGAGACAACGCCGTGGCTCAGCATCTGGACAATTGCTCCCTCGACCGCCTGAATGTTGGCGGCAAAGGCGCCCATGGTGACAAACCCCATATGGGCCACAGATGAATAGGCGATCAGCTTTTTCATGTCCTCTTGGGCCAGGGCCACCAAGGAGGTGTAGATGATGGCGATCACCGACAGGGTGAAGATCAAGGGCGTGAAATCGGCGGACGCGATGGGGAACATGGGCAGCGAGAAACGTAAGAAGCCGTAGCCGCCGAACTTCAACAATACGCCCGCCAGGATAACCGAGCCCGCCGTCGGCGCCTCTACATGCGCGTCGGGCAGCCAGGTATGCACCGGCCACATGGGCATCTTGACCGCGAACGATGCAAAGAACGCCAGCCACAGCCATGGCTGCAAGCCCAGCGGGAAATCATGCGTTAGCAGCACCGTCATGTCGGCGGTGCCAGCCTCGAAAATCATGGTCAGGATGGCAAGCAGCATCAGCACCGATCCGGCCAGCGTAAACAGGAAGAACTTGAAGGCCGCGTAATTCCGCCTCGGCCCGCCCCAGACGCCGATGATGATGAACATCGGGATCAACACGCCCTCGAAGAAGACGTAGAAGAGGATCAGATCCAGCGACGAGAACATACCCACCATCAAGGTTTCCAGGACCAAAAAGGCGATCATGAATTCTTTGACCCGCTCGGTGATCGACACCCAGCTCGCCGCGATACAAAGCACCGTCAGCAGCGTTGCCAGAATGATAAAGAACATCGATATGCCGTCGATGCCGAGATGATAGGTGAGCCCGAGGCCCGGCATCCATTCCACCTTTTCGACAAACTGGAAGTCGGCGGTGGAATTATCGAAATTGATCCAAAGGCCAAGTGAGACGGCGAAAGTGATCAATGATGTCCAGAGCGCGCCGGAGCGGGCATTGCGGGCCACGGTTTCCGCATCGCCCCGGATCAGGAGGATGAAAAACACGCCCAAGAGCGGCAGGAACGTGACGACGCTGAGCCAGGGAAAATTTGTCATGTCAGCCTCCCACCACCAGGAACCAGGTTACCAAACCGGCGATACCCAGCAGCATGGCGAAGGCGTAGTGATAGAGATAGCCGCTTTGCACAGCCCCGGCGCGGCGCGCGATATCGCGGACTGCGGCGGCGATGCCGTCCGGCCCGACGCCATCGATCAGATCTCCGTCGCCGGATTTCCAGAAGCCGCGCCCCAAAACGAAAGCCGGGCGCACAAACAAAATGTCGTACAGTTCGTCGAAATACCATTTGTTGAGCACGAACCGGTAGGTGCGGGCAAATCCGCTGGCCAATGCTTTCGGCAGATCTGGCGCAAACATATACATCACATAGGCCAGCAATATGCCCGCCAGCCCAACCACCAGCGGCGCAAATTTAACCCACAGCGGCACATGATGGGCGTCTTCCAGGGCCTTGTGACTTTCCAAAACGAACAGGGAATTGCCCCAGAATTCGGGCGCCGCCTCGCCGACGAAGAAGGTAAAGAGCGCAAAGCCGGCAAAGATGGCGCCGAGGGCCAGCACCGCCAGCGGGATCAACATCACCTTGGGCGATTCATGCACATGCGCCAATGTCACCTCGTCGGCCCGGGACGTTCCATGGAAAGTCATGATCAACAGGCGCCAGGAATAGAACGCGGTCAGGAAGGCGGCGACGATGCCCAGCCAGAAAGCATATTGGCCGACGCCGGTATTGGCGGCAAAGGCCGCTTCCAGCACGATATCTTTGGAAAAGAACCCCGCGAACGGCCAGATACCCGCCAAGGCGAGACTGCCAATCCACATCAGCACATAGGTCACCGGAATCAATTTGTAGAGCCCGCCCATCTTGCGCATGTCCTGCTCGTCCGACATGGCGTGGATTACCGAGCCAGCGCCGAGGAACAGAAGCGCCTTGAAAAACGCGTGCGTGATCAAATGGAACATGCCCGCCGAATAGGCCGATACGCCTAGAGCGAAGAACATATAGCCCAGCTGCGACATGGTGGAATAGGCGATCACTCGCTTGATGTCGTTTTGCACGCAGCCGATGGTGGCCGCGAAGATGGCGGTCGAGGCGCCGACGATCACCACCACATTGAGGGCTATCTCCGACTGCTCGAACAACGGTGATAGGCGCGCCACCATAAAGACACCGGCGGTAACCATAGTGGCGGCGTGAATCAGGGCGGAGACCGGTGTCGGGCCTTCCATCGCGTCCGGCAGCCAGGTATGCAGGCCAAGCTGTGCCGACTTGCCCATGGCACCCACGAATAGAAGTAAGCAGATCACCGTCAGGGCGTGGAATTCGCCGCCGAAGACCTGCATGGTGGCGACGGTTTTTTCGCCAGCGAGGCCGAAAATGGTGTCGAAGGAGACGCTATCAAACAGCATGAAGGTTGCGAAGATACCGAGTGCAAAGCCGAAGTCGCCAACTCGGTTGACCACAAAGGCCTTGATGGCGGCGGCGTTGGCGGCGGGCCGGTCGTACCAGAAGCCAATCAACAGGTAGGAGGCCAGGCCAACCCCTTCCCAGCCGAAGAACAGTTGCACCAGATTGTTGGCCGAAACCAGCATCAGCATAAAAAATGTGAACAGGCTGAGATAACCCATGAAGCGGGGAATGCCCGGATCGTGGCCCATATAGCCGATGGAATAGACATGGATCATCGAGGAGACCACGGTGACCATGGTAACCATGACGATGGACAAGGTGTCGGACCGCAATTCCCATGAAAATTCCAGGCTGCCAGAATCGATCCAGGTGAAAATCTCCACCGCCTGGGTGTTGCCGCCGGAAACAATATCCATGAGAGCGAAGATGGCCGCCACCGCCGCCAATAGCATGGCGCCCGACGTCACCCACTGGGCGGCGCGATCCAGACCGGGCCCCCGATCCTCAGCCCCATGTTTGGCGAAGGCCAAGACGCCGGCGATGATGGCACCAATCAAGGGTAAGAAAACGGCTGCAAGATACATATGCTCCCTACCCTTTCATGATGTGAATGTCTTCGACGGCGATGGAGCCGCGATTACGGAAATAGACCACCAGGATGGCAAGACCGATAGCCGCCTCGCCGGCCGCCACGGTCAGTACGAACAGGGCGAATACCTGGCCTACCAGATCGCCGAGATGGGCGGAGAAGGCAACCAGATTGATATTCACGGCCAGCAAAATCAGCTCGATCGACATCAAAATAATGATCACGTTTTTGCGGTTCAAGAATATGCCGAACACGCCGAGCGTAAACAGGATGGCGGCCAGGGTCAGGTAATGGGCGAGACCGATTTCTAACATCAGATGCCGCTCCCCGTCGGTACGTCCTTGACCTCAACCGTGTCTTCGGGGCGCCGATTTATTTGATCGGAAATGCGCTGTTTGTGGACCCCTGAGCGCGTCCGGTGGGTGAGCACAATGGCGCCGATCATGGCGACCAAAAGGATCATGCCTGCCGCCTCGAAGAAATAGACATAGTTGGTATAGATAATCTCGCCGAGCGCTTCGGTGTTGCTAACCGCGCCGCCTTTTGGGATCGGCGCGGCAAAATGCTCGGACGCTTCGGGCGAAAACACGAAGCCGCCGAGGACGATGGCCAGCTCCAACAACAGGATTAACCCAATAATGCCGCCGAGGGGCAGATATTGCAGGAACCCTTCGCGCAATTCGGCGAACGAGATATCCAGCATCATGACCACGAACATGAACAGCACCGCAACCGCGCCCACATAAACAACCACCAGGATCATCGCCAGGAACTCGGCGCCCAGCAAAACGAATAAAGCCGCCGAGTTGAAAAATGCCAGGATCAGGAACAGCACCGAATGCACAGGATTGCGCGCCGATACCACCATCACCGCGGCGGCGACGGTCATGATCGCAAACAGATAGAAGGCCAGCGCCTGAACAATCATGCCCGCCTCGACAATATTTGGTTTTGATCTCGCAACATTTTCATCATCCTCATGACCGCCCGCCTAACGATAGGGCGCGTCGGCTTCAAGCCGGGCAGCCAGTTCGGTCTCCCACCTATCACCGTTCGAAAGCAGCTTGTCCTTGTCGTAGAGCAGCTCTTCGCGGGTCTCGGCGGCAAATTCAAAATTCGGTCCCTCGACGATGGCGTCTACCGGGCATGCCTCCTGGCAGAAGCCGCAATAGATGCACTTCACCATGTCGATATCGTAGCGCGTCGTCCGCCTCGATCCATCGTCCCTCGGCTCGGCCTCGATGGTAATTGCCTGGGCCGGGCAGATCGCCTCGCACAGCTTGCAGGCAATGCAGCGTTCCTCGCCATTGGGATAACGACGGAGCGCGTGCTCACCTCGGAAGCGGGGGCTGAGGACGCCTTTTTCATATGGGTAATTCAAGGTCACCTTGGGCCGGAAGAAATAACGCAATGTTAGCGCCATGCCCGATACCAGTTCGGCCAGGAATATGGCGCGCGCGCCGCGGTCAAGATAGTTCATAGCCTTATCCCTTCCCCAGCAAATCGATATCAAAGCCAACGACGAAACCAGCGACGATCACCACGGAGGCCAAGGAGATCGGCAGGAACACTTTCCAGCCCAAACGCATTAATTGGTCATACCGGTAGCGCGGGAATGTGGCCCGCACCCACAAGAATATGAACAGGCAAAAGGCGATTTTGGCGGCGAACCAAACCGGACCCGGTATCCAGGTAAAGGGCGCAATGCCGAACGGCGGCAGCCAGCCACCCAAAAACAGGATGGTGGTCATCGACGCCATCAGGATCATATTGGCGTATTCGCCGAGGAAAAACAGCGCAAACGTCATCGCCGAATATTCCACATTGTAGCCCGACACCAACTCCGCTTCCGCTTCGGGCATATCGAACGGATGGCGGTTTGTCTCGGCCAAGGTGGAGATGAAAAAGATCACCGCCATGGGGAACATGGGCACCACAAACCAGATGGAATTTTCCTGGGCGCGCACGATATCGCTCAAGTTCAGCGATCCTGAAACAAGCAACACGGTAATGATGATGAAACCCATGGACACTTCGTAGGACACCATCTGCGCTGCCGAGCGCAATGACCCCAGGAACGCATATTTGGAATTCGAGGCCCAACCGGCCATTAGAATGCCATAGACGCCGAGTGATGAAATGGCGAACAGGAAAAGAATGCCCACATTGATGTCCGCCAAGACCAGCCCGTCGCCGACCGGTATCACCGCCCAGGCAACCAGCGCCAGAACAAAGGTCATCATCGGCGCCAATATAAAGACGCCCCGGTTGGCGCCGGTCGGGATGATGGTTTCCTTGAAGAACAGCTTCATGCCGTCGGCGATGGGTTGCAACAAACCGTACGGTCCGACCACGTTTGGGCCGCGCCGCAAATGCATGGCGGCGATCACCTTGCGTTCGAAATAGGTAAGGTAGGCTACGCCAAGCAGCAACGGCACGATGATGGCGATCACCTTGATGGCGATCCAGACCACCGGCCAGAGATATGCCCACCAAAACTCAACCATCGGTACCGGTCCTGGGCGCAGAGCCTTGCAGAATTTCGCTGATGCAGCGGGCCATGGTTTCCGATGCCCGGCTGATCGGATCGGTTATGTAATAGTTTTCAATCTCGCTGTTGAAATCATCGCTGGATAAAGCGCCGGCCTCGCCGAAGGTGCCCCAATCAGCGCGGATGATATCATCGATGGCGCCGAACACGGGGTTCGCCATGGTCATTTTTTCGCGCAAATCAGACAAGGTATCGTAAGGCAAAGTTTTGCCGAGAACGGCGGACAGAGCGCGAATGATGGCCCAATCTTCGCGCGCATCGCCTGGCGGGAAAGTGGCCAGTTGGGCGCGCTGGGCGCGGCCCTCGGTATTTACATAGGTGGCGTTCTTTTCCGTATAGGCGGCGCCGGGCAATATCACGTCGGCCCGGTGCGCACCGGCATCGCCGTGATGGCCCTGATAAATCACAAAGGCATCGCCGAGGCGGCTCATATCGATCTCGTCGGCGCCCAACAGATACACCGCTTCGATGGCCCCCGATGCGGCACCGTCCAAAATGGCGTTGGTGCCGAGCCCACTTGCCCCGGGCAGGAAACCCACTTCGATGCCGCCGACCCGGGCGGCCCGGGAATGCAGCATGTTGAAACCGTTCCAGCCATCTCTGACCGCGCCGGATGATTCGGCGATTGCGCGAGCGGCGGCCAAAACGGCGGCGCCATCGGGCCGCGCCACTGCACCGGCGGCAAGGATGATCATCGGCTTCGATGCGTCTTTGAGAACCCCGGCGAATGGCGATGTACCATCTGTAATGGCGGCCAACGCATCAGTTCCGGCGCCCAGATGCTCATAGCGGTAAGTCAGCTCCAACGCCTCGCCGATAACGCCGATGGAGAGACCGCCTTCCAGATAGCGCTTACGGATACGGGCGTTCAGCACCGGCGCTTCCCATCTGGGGTTAGAGCCAATGATCAGGATGGCGTCGGCTTCATCGATACCGGCGATTGTTGAATTGAACAGATGACCGGCGCGGGCGCCCTCGCCTATGGACGCGCCGTCCTGGCGGCAATCGATATTGTTAGAGCCCAGCGCCGCCATCAAATCTTTGAGCGCGGCCATGGCTTCGGTGTCCACCAGATCACCGGCAAGGGCCGCGATTTTGGCTCCATCCATACCATCCAGCCGGCCCGCAATGGCGGCAAAGGCCTGATCCCAGCTCACAGGGGCCAGCTTACCATCTTTGCGCACATAGGGTTTGTCCAGCCTTTGCCGGGCCAGCCCGTCATTGGCAAAGCGGCCCTTGTCGGACAGCCATTCCTCATTCACATCGTCATTGTTACGGGGCAGGATACGCATAACGCCGGGGCCGCGCGCATCGACGCGGATGTTGGCCCCGAGGGCATCCATCACATCGATGCTTTCGGTCTTGCTCAGTTCCCATGAGCGCGCCATGAAGGCATAGGGCTTCGAAGTCAACGCACCGACCGGGCAAAGGTCGATCATGTTGCCCGACAATTCGGAAGTCAGAGCTTTCTCTACATAGGTGCCGATTTCCATGTGTTCGCCGCGACCGGTGGCGCCCAGTTCCGGAACGCCCGCCACTTCGGTGGCGAAACGGACGCAGCGGGTACAATGGATGCAGCGGGTCATGATGGTTTTCACCAACGGCCCCAAATTTTTGTCGTCGACGGCGCGCTTGCTCTCGCCGAAGCGGGAGCGGTCATAGCCGTAGCCCACGGCTTGGTCCTGCAAGTCGCACTCGCCGCCCTGATCGCAGATCGGGCAATCCAGCGGGTGATTGATGAGCAGAAACTCCATCACCCCTTCGCGGGCCTTTTTGACCAGATCGGTATCGGTGCGGATCACCATACCGTCGCCCACCGGCATGGCGCAGGATGCAATCGGTTTCGGCGCCCGCTCCATCTCGACCAGGCACATGCGGCAATTGCCGGCCACCGACAGGCGTTCGTGGAAACAAAAGCGCGGGATTTCCTTGCCGGCCAGCTCGCAGGCTTGCAACACCGTCAGACCGGCCTCGACCTCCAATTCGATATCATCGATGGTGATTTTTGGCATGTCTGTCCCTTAAGCCGCCTGGCTCTTGGCTTGTTCGATGCGGGCTTCCAATTCAGGGCGGAAGTGGCGGATCAGACCCTGGATTGGCCAGGCCGCCGCGTCGCCAAGGGCGCAGATGGTGTGCCCTTCGATCTGGCGGGTGACTTGTTCCAACGTGTCAATCTCGTCCACGCTGGCCTCGCCCGATACCAGCCGCGCCATCATGCGCGACATCCAGCCGGTGCCTTCCCGGCAGGGCGTGCACTGACCGCAGCTCTCATGCGTATAGAACGCCGACAGGCGCGCGATGGCGGCAATGATATCGGTGGATTGGTCCATGACCATGATCGCCGCCGTACCGAGGCCCGACTGCACTTCGCGCAAGCTGTCAAAATCCATCAGCACCGAATCGCAGATTGAGCGCGGCAGGCACGGCACCGAAGCGCCGCCCGGAATGATCGCCTTCAGATTTTCCCAGCCGCCGATGACGCCGCCCGCATGCACCTCAATCAACTCTTTCAAGGGCACGCTCATTTCTTCTTCAACGGTGCAGGGGTTGTTCACATGGCCGGAGATGTTGAACAATTTGGTGCCGGTATTGTTGGCGCGGCCGAGATTGGCGAACCATTCGTGGCCGCGGCGCAGGATGGTCGGCGCAACGGCGATGGTTTCCACATTATTGACCGTGGTCGGGCAACCATAGAGCCCGGAGTTAGCCGGGAACGGCGGCTTCAGGCGCGGCTGGCCCTTCTTGCCTTCCAGGCTTTCGATCAGCGCCGTTTCCTCGCCGCAGATATAGGCGCCCATGCCCCGGTGCACATAACAATCGAAATCCCAGCCCGAACCACAGGCGTCCGGGCCGATCAAGCCGGCATCGTAGGCCTCGTCGATGGCGCTTTGCAGGGCTTCGGCTTCGCGGAAAAACTCGCCGCGTATATAGATGTAGGCCGCGTGGGCACCCATGGCGAAGCTGGCGATCAGGCAACCCTCGACCAATTTGTGCGGCTCGAAGCGCAATATTTCCCGATCCTTGCAGGTGCCGGGTTCACCCTCATCGGCGTTGACCACCAGATAATGGGGCCGCTCGCCGATCTCCTTGGGCATGAATGACCATTTCAGCCCGGCACCGAAGCCGGCGCCGCCGCGTCCCCGCAGGCCCGATTCCTTGACCTCATCGACAATCTGGTCGCGGCCCTTGGCCAGGATTTCGCTGGTCGCCGACCAATCGCCGCGCGATTTCGCGCCGACCAGGCCGGCATCGCCAAGGCCATAGATATTGGTGAAGATGCGATCCGCGTCTTTAAGCATCACCCTTCCCCATCCATTTCGGTTAGTGAGGTCAGACCGGATGAAGGCTCGCAAGATTTGCGTCCGATCTGGGAGCCGGTTTTGGGTGTCTCGCCAAGCCGTAACTCTGTGAGAATGCTTTCGGCGCTAGTCGGGTCCAAATCTTCATAATAATCGTCGTTGATCTGCATCATTGGCGCGTTGACGCAGGCGCCGAGGCATTCCATTTCGGAAAGCGTAAAGAGCCCGTCCTCTGTGGTGCCGCCGAACTCGACGCCCAGCGTCCGTTTGCAGGCTTCGACAATGGCGTCCGAGCCGCGCAGCCAGCAGGGCAAATTGGTGCATACCTGAACATGGTTCCGGCCCACCGGTTCCAAATTATACATGGTGTAGAAGGTGGCCACCTCATAGACGCGGATCGGCGGCATGGCTAGGTATTCGGCCACATAATCCATGGCGGCGCGGGGCAACCAGCCATCGTGCTGGCGCTGGGCCAGATCCAACAAGGGCATGACCGCGCTTTCGTGGCGGCCCTTGGGATATTTGGCAATGAACGCGTCCGCCGCGTCGCGAAACTCAGGGCTGAATTCGAAGCTTTCGGGCTGGGTTACATCGCTCATCGGTCGATCTCCCCAAAAACCACGTCCAGCGAGCCGATATTGGCCACCACGTCGGCCAGCATGTGGCCCCGGGACAGGAAATCGAGGGCTTGCAGGTGGGCAAACCCCGGCGCTCGTATTTTGCAGCGGTAGGGCTTGTTGGACCCGTCCGATACCAGATAGACACCGAACTCGCCCTTCGGCGCCTCGACCGCCGTATAGGTCTCGCCGGCGGGCACGTGATAGCCCTCGGTATAAAGTTTGAAGTGATGGATCAGCGCTTCCATGGACTGCTTCATCTCACTGCGCTTGGGCGGCGTGAATTTGTGGTCATCGGCGGCCGCCGGGCCGGCCGGCATGTTGGCAATGCATTGTTTGATGATCTTGACCGATTCGCGCATCTCGTAAATGCGCATCAGGTAGCGGTCATAACAATCGCCGTGCTTGCCGATGGGCACGCCGAACTCGAATTTCTCATAGCCGTCATAGGGCTGTGATTTTCGCAGGTCCCAGGCGATACCGCAGGCACGCAAGTTGGGCCCGGTGAAACCCCAGTCATAGGCTTGTTCCGCCGTGGCGACGCCGATATCAACAGTGCGCTGCTTGAAAATGCGGTTGCCCGTCAAAAGGCTTTCCAGATCATCGATCATCGCCGGATAGGTATCGGCCCATTTGTCGATGTCTTCGAGCAATTGGAGCGGCACGTCCTGGGCCACACCACCGGGCCGGAAATAGGCCATATGCAGGCGCGCGCCCGAGGCCCGCTCGCAAAACTCCATCAAATGTTCCCGGTGCTCGAACGCCCACAGCATGGGCGTCATGGCGCCAACATCCATGGCGTAGGCGGTGACATTCAATATATGGCTGAGGATGCGCCCAATCTCCGCATAGAGGACGCGAATATATTGCCCTCTCGGCGGCACTTCGATGCCGGCCAGTTTTTCGACGGCCAGCGCGAAGGCATGCTCTTGGTTCTGCGGCGCCACATAATCCAGCCGGTCAAAATAGGGCACGGCCTGCAGATAGCTCTTATACTCGATCAGTTTTTCGGTGCCCCGGTGCAGCAATCCAATGTGGGGATCGGCCCGGTCAATCACCTCGCCGTCCATCTCCAGCACCATGCGCAGCACGCCGTGGGCGGCGGGATGCTGGGGCCCAAAATTGAGGGTGTAATTCTGGATGTTCTGATCGGCCATCAGCCATCACCCTTTTCAGGTTCCGCGTCTTCGCCCGCCTCGGCCTTTTCATCACCGGGCAAAGGCCGCGTCATGCCTTCCCAGGGGCTGAGGAAATCAAATGTACGAAACTCCTGGGTCAGCTTGACCGGCTCATAGACTACCCGCTTCTGCTCGTCGTCATAGCGTACTTCCACATAGCCGGTGAGCGGGAAATCCTTTCGCAAAGGATGTCCCTCAAAGCCATAGTCGGTGAGGATGCGGCGCAAATCGGGATGATCGGAAAACAAAATACCATAGAGGTCCCAGGCTTCCCGCTCCCACCAGCCGGCGGACGAGAATATGCCGGTGGCCGACGGTACCGGCGTTACTTCATCGGTATCGATTTTCACCCGCACGCGGGCGTTCTGGGCCATGGAGAGGAGATGATAGACTACCTCGAAGCGTTTTTCCCGCTCTGGATAATCGACGCCGCAAACATCAACAAGCTGCTTGAACTGGCAATTGATGTCATCGCGCAATGTCGCCAATACTTTTAACAATGCGTCCGGCGCAACATGCAGGGTCAACTCGCCGCCGGCAATGGTCTGCGACGTGATCGCGCCGGATAACTTGTCCGCGATATAATCGCCAATTTCCCCAACCGGTTGGACGTCTGCCATATTTGTTATGTGTTCAGGGAGCTCCAATGCGCTTAGCGCCAGAGCGTTCCCGTCCTCCGAATTTTCTTTTGCAGTTGCAGGATGCCGTAAATCAAAGCCTCCGCCGTCGGCGGGCAGCCGGGCACGTAGATGTCAACCGGAACCACCCGGTCACAGCCGCGCACCACCGAATAGGAATAATGGTAATAGCCGCCGCCGTTGGCACAGGACCCCATGGAGATCACATAGCGCGGCTCGGCCATCTGGTCATAGACTTTGCGGAACGCCGGCGCCATTTTGTTGGTGAGCGTTCCGGCAACAATGATCACATCCGATTGGCGCGGGCTGGGGCGCGGCACGACGCCGAAGCGGTCCAGATCATAGCGGCTTACATAGGCATGCATCATTTCAACGGCGCAACAGGCCAGGCCAAAGGTCATCGGCCAAAGCGAGCCGGTGCGCGCCCAATTGACGAGATTGTCCAGCTGGGCAACGACGAAGCCCTTATCCATCATGGTTTGGGTGACGTTATTCAGTAGCGCGTCCTGATCGGCGCCCGGCGGTATCAGTGCGCCGCCCGGAGCCTGAACCATTGGTTCTATTCCCATTCCAAGGCTCCCTTTTTCCACTCATAGATAAAGCCGATGGTCAGAATGCCGAGGAACAACACCATCGACCAGAAGCCGAACAGGCCGATGGTGCCCAGCGACACCGCCCACGGAAACAGGAAAGCGACTTCCAGATCGAATATGATGAACAAGATGGCGACCAGATAGAAGCGGACATCGAACTTGATGCGGGCGTCTTCAAAGGCGGGAAAGCCGCACTCATAGGCATCCAGTTTTTCAGCGTCCGGATGCTGGTTCACGATGACCAGCGAGGCAATAAGAATGACGGCGGCCAAGCCGATGGCAATCCCAAGAAAGATGAGAATCGGCAGATATTGCAGCAGCAGATCGTTCATCCCAGTATCCTCTGCCTCACGCGCATTCGAATAGACCAGATTTCCGCCCCAATTGCGGGACCAAGTGGCGGGAGTGACGGGACTCGAACCCGCGGCCTCCGGCGTGACAGGCCGGCGCTCTAACCAACTGAGCTACACCCCCGAAGCCCGGTGTATTCGCGAGACTTGAGTAAATCACGCCCCCAAACCTGTCAAGCAATCTCGCCTCCCTAATGGCGTTCATTCCGGTTCCGCATGCTTATTAGTACAGGTTTGGTGATTCGAGTGAAAAATCAAGGGGTAACAGCCCAGCCGGCCGGGGATGCTAAGGTCCGTTAGCCGGGCGTCCAGTCTAGGCACCTCGGTCTCTGCGTTGCTCAGCCAACTGCACGATCATTTACAAATTGAATCAAACCGAACGATGAAATCCAGCACGAGTTAATAGCAACAAGCATTTGAAGGTGGTATCTCAACTCGATACAATTTGAAGCTGTTGGAAAAATTTATGAGGCACATTTGTGTGGTTCGATTTTTAGCAATATTAACATTCTCGGCAGCACTAATATCAGCGCATTCAGAAGTAGCTTTGGCGGAGAATGACCCGGGTAAAAAGGCCACCGGTGTCCTTCACAATAGCCTTGAAAAAGCGCGAACCAATCATCCGAAGGTCTGGCGTAATAAGAAAAACAACACATCATTCACCATAACCATTACCAATACCAAGATCATGCCGGGCGGCGCTCCGTGCCGGAAGTATGAAATAGAAGCACAAGGGAAAAAGGGTGTGTATCTCACCAAAGGTGGGGCTTGCCGGGAGGACGATGGAAAGTGGAGGATCGTAACGAAGAACACGACTCTGACGAACAAAGTACCAACGGCGCCGCGCAAAAGAGGCGTATGGCTGCCCTCGTCTATCGATGAGATGATGAACGGTGAACAGGTGGCGACGTTCGAAAGTCTCGGCTATAGACAAGGCAGAACTTCAATAACAGAAGACGTTGGATTCAATTTCGCCAATAATATCTACACCTATAAAAATTCTCAGGGCAGAAACATCAAAACGAAAATTCGAAAACGCGGAAAACAATTCTGCGTCTTTTCCCCCAACACCAAATCGCCAGACAAAGTATTCGGCGGTCGGAAATGGCTATGCTTGACCGTGTTTTCCACGATAACCGATGCGAGAGAAAGGGCGGCTCCTTATTTGACCCCGCATCCAGTTCTAGCATTTCGAATAGTTCATCGAAAAAAAACCGTCTACGACGTGATATCATCGGAACACTGCAAGGTTGATACCTATAGAAATCCGCCGGCGCTAAATTGCATGCTGCGAAAGCGTTTCTGGCAAAAGAATATGCCTTTTGATCCCGTGGCAAGAGCCAGAACTATCCGTCAGACGAACGACGCCAACAAAAAAAGAAATTTGGAAATAGCCTGTCAGAAGGAAATGGCCAGATTGAAAGCGGCTAGGAAGGCCGCCGCACGCCGCATAAAGAAAATTCGGAAAGCCGAAGCCAAACGGGTAGCCGAAGCCGGAAGAAAATTGGCGGCGAAGCAGCGACGCGAACGTCTGGCTAGCGAAAAACGGGAAGCGAAAGCGAGGCGTGCGGCTGCGGAGCGAAAAAGAATAGCAGCGATTGCCGAAAAACGGCAGCGTGATGAAATTGAAGCGGAAAGAAAAGTACGAGAAGAAACCCAAAAGATACGTATGGCCGCGGAACAGGGAGATGCCGTTGCACAAGAACGTTTCGCCAATAGGTTAACCAATGGAATTGGCATTGCAAAAAACAATGCCGAAGCGTTGAAATGGCTCCGCAATGCCGCCGAGCAGGGTAATGCAAAAGTGCAGGAACGCCTCGGTAATTGGCTTGCCGACGGAAAGGAAGTTCCCAAGAACAACAAAGAAGCAGTGAGGTGGTTCCGTAAAGCCGCTGAACAAGGGAAGGCAACAGCCCAGGTACGTCTTGGAAACATGCTTACCGGTGGAATGGGTGCTTCAAAAGACGATACAGAAGCGGCGATTTGGTACCGCAAAGCGGCCGAACAAGGTCACGCCAATGCCCAATTCACTTTGGCAAATGTATACTCGAAAGGTCTCGGCATCCCTCAGAATGAGGAGGAGGCACGTGTCTGGTACCGCAAGGCTGCCCTACAAGGTATTGCCGAAGCACAATTTATCGTCGGAAATTGGTATTTGGATGACCTTGGAGTTCCCCGAAGCGAGGCAGAGAGATTAAGGTGGTTCCGCAAGGCCGCATATCAGGGGCATACCGAAGCAGCAGAAGCGGTTAAAGTCATCGAGGCAGCGATTGTGGCAAGAAATTCGAAAAACCTCTATCTACCTGTGCCGCCCTCGTTCGACCCTAGAAACGCCCGCAGCTTTATAACCTGGAGAAAACAAAGATTGCATCGCGCATACGTGATCAGTCCGGGAGGTGCTGCAGGATGGACGAGCGGCGCTGCATCGAGAATGTTGGCGGAATCAATTGCAATGGGTGGCTGCCGCAGAGAAGCGGGGCGAAATTTTTTAGGCCTTCTGGATGACAATGTTTTGCGGCGCAATCAAAACAAATGCACGTTGATTGCGGTCGATCGGAAAATTGTTGGTGCTAAACCCAGAAAGACAGAATCCGTTTATAGGAATTATGGCGCCGGTTCAGCTTCGACAAATGGCGCGTCTTCTGATGCTTATAAGATCATCGAAGACCGCAGAAAGGCGTTTTCTCATAAAAGCGTAAAAATTCGATGCCTGAAATCAAACGACACGAAGACCATTTTTTATAAACCTAAGCAGAAGAAGCCATACTGCCATCACCAAATCATCACTACTTGCTTTTCCCATGAAGCGGAAACCACGCTGGACGCCGCCGCCAAATATTCCTGCCGCAATTGAAGTGGGATCGACGAACAACATGTCCACCTACATTAGAAAGCCCGAGTTCGTGAAAGCCAAACGGATTGCCAGCGGCCATTGGGACGTGACCCATCATGATGGTCGCTGCGAGGTTATGACCGACCCGGCGTTTCGCGCTGCCTTCGATCCTGCCAGCATGGACGCACAAGATGAGATGGATGGCTGGACTTTCGGTGTCTTCGCCAAACTGGATGCAGATTCCATGATGACCATCATCCGCAATGTGGAGGTGGACGTGATGGCCGCCGCCCTGAAATTTGCACCCCACGAAGATGTCATCAACGCTTTTTTCGAAAACATGTCCCCGGTGTCAGTCAAGATGGTCAGGGAGAAAATGGGCGACTTGGCGCAATCCCGAGTGAACAACACGCCCAAGGCGCGCCACGAAATCCTTGAAATGGTTCGCCAGCTAGCCGAGGACGGCAAGATTAATCTAAATGAAGGCATGGCCCTTCCGGTAAACAGCGACGCGGGCCCAGCAATCTGGAACGAAGATTCCGAGTAATTCGACCCCGACAAATTGCCATGCGCCTATCGAATTGCGCTTTCTGACCGCTATGCAAATTTAAATCAGCCGTTCTCCAATTCGAATTATATCTAATTTGCACCGACGGCTTCGCTCCCACGCGCGCAACGTCCATACACGGATTGCCCCCATCCCCTACCCTAGCGGCTGAGCGTCAGACTAACGCCGGACTTGGTCAGATATTCGGCGATATTTTCGCCCAACCCGGTCAACCGCCAATCGGTTTCTCCATTCCACTCAAACGCCTGGACGAAATCCATTTCAACCAAAGCTGCGATGGTTGGATCGAACCAGTCTTGGCTGGTCAATTTGCCGGTGGAATGTATTTGGGTCATCAAAATTGCATAGCATTGGTTCTTGTCGAGTTTGTATGTAGCAAGGTCGGGCTTGGGTTCGGCGTCCTCCGCCGCAGCTTTGCGTTTGGAAAGAGCGCCCTTGATCAAATTTCGAAGTGTCATCTTCAATCCCAATCGGATTTGTACCGGGCGTCGCCCAAGACTGTCTGCCTCAGGAAATCACCCGGTGCGCATAAAGCGGCTCTGCCTGGCCGATTTGGTGGCAGGCTATTTCGATCAGTGATTTGGTTAGAGTTCGGAAATCAACAGGAGCAGACCCAAACAGGCGGCCACGCAAATAGCGGCAACCACCCACTTCCAGGTGCTGATTATCGGCGTACTATTGATCTGTGTTTCCGGCTTAGATACGTCTTCGGCCATGGCTTTCCCATCCACATTGCGAATTCAAACCAACCAAAATACTGGTCGCTTAAATCCGAACGGGAGGAGCCCGGGTCTGGCATTGAAAGCCGGAATTGATCTTTTTCGCGGCGCGGCTTTCGCCGGGCCGGTGCGCAATCAGCGACTGATTGCGGTTTAAATTGGCCGCTGTTGCTTTGACCGCAGCCGAGGCGCCGTCGGATTGATCCTTGGATTCGCCATCCTCGGCGGCTTCCAGTTCCAATTCGATGACCACACCGGCGTCGGCTTCTATCGCGGCGCTGAACGGTGATGCCGCGACCAACGCAAATACCAGCAAACCGAACAGAACCGCTACCGGCAAACCGGTCCCAATCGGGCGGCAAATTCTGGCGATGGCGGATGTAAATTGCTGCATCGTCTTCCGGGTAATTTGTTTGAACCGCAACACGATATTCTTGGCCAGCCGGTTTTTCAATTCAGAAATGCAATCTGGTTGCTCGAGGCTGGAATTGCTTGCATTTGTACCCAGTATGTTCTATACTATTCGATTCCAAATTTACCGCAGATACGCAATGAATAAAGGCTCCGATTGGCCATGCCCTGTATGCATGCCCGGCTGTCAAATAGTGTTGCACGGCTGCGAAAAATAAAGGGTTATCTGCCATAAAATCCACACCAATCCTTACTAAACCATACTTATCCATATCAGATTCCGCAGACAAGATGTCGCACCCGCCATGCACTGCTCGCACGGCTCTGCCCCGCGTTGACAGGTGGAAGTTGGCGTGGAACCTTGGCTCGAATTGGGCAGCGGAATTTAGGGGGAAATTATGAAAATCACCGCACTGGAAACCATGGCCTGCGATGCCGGGCGGCGGAATTATTACTTTTGCAAGGTGGCCACCGAAGATGGGGTCGAGGGTTGGTCGGAATTCGATGAAAGTTTCGGGCCGCCCGGCGTCTCCCTCGCCATCGAGCGGTTCGCGCCTTTCGTCATCGGCGAAGACGTGCTCGCCCACGAAAAAATATATGCCAAATTGTTCAACGCAAAGCGCACCGCCACTGGCGCCACGTCTGCCCTGGCCGCCGGCGCTATCGAAAACGCCGTGCTGGATGCCAAGGCAAAGACCCTGGGCGTGCCCTGCCATGCCATCCTCGGCGGCAAAATTCGCGATTCTGTCCGCGTCTATTGGTCTCACTGCGCCTTTTGGCAGGTGAATTTCCCAGATGACTACCCTGAGCCAGCCATCACCACGCTAGATGACATCAAGGCGGCCGGCGCGCGCGCACGGGATATGGGCTTTACGGCGCTGAAATCAGGCATCCTGTTGTCCGAGGATGGGCCGCTCAAAAGCTGGGGCGCTGGGTTCGGGCGGCCGTTTTACCCCGAGCTGAACATGGAGAAAAAAATCACCCGTCAGATCCACGCCGAATACGAAGCCTTCCGCGACGGCGCCGGGCCGGATATGGATATTCTCCTGGACCTCAATTTCAACGCCAAGACCGAAGGTTTTTTGCAGGTGATCCGCGCCATATCGGACCTGGATATGTTCTGGATCGAGATCGACAGCGACAATCCCAAAGCCCTTGCCTATATCCGCGACCATAGCCCATTCCCCATATCATCGTGTGAGACACTCATGGGCCTCCGCCGCTTCCTGCCCTATTTCGATAACCAGTCCATGGACGTGGCCATTATCGACGCGGTCTGGAACGGCATCTGGCAATCCATGAAAATTGCCGCCGCCGCCGACGCCTTCGAAGTGAACGTGGCGCCGCACAATTTCTACGGCCATCTGGCGACCATGATGAATGCCCATTTCGCCTGTGCCGTTCCCAACCTCCGCATTGTCGAGACTGATATTGACCGCATCGCCATCGACAGTGTTGTGTTCGATGGTGAGCCCGAAATTGTCGACGGCTATCTGGTACTGCCCGACACACCGGGCTGGGGCATCACGCCGATCGAAGAAGCCATACGGGAAAATCCGCCGAAGACGTGAAGCCGGAATTACAAAAAGGAACAGGCCCATGAGATGGCAGGCGCGCCGCGAGAATTTTCGAGATATTTTGGAAGGTGATACGTGCGTCCATCCGGGCTCTGTGTTCGATCCCATGAGTGCCCGCATCGCCGAGGATATCGGCTTTGAGGTGGGCATGTTCGCGGGCTCGGTTGCTTCCATGGCGGTGCTGGGAGCGCCCGATTTGATTGTCCTCACGTTGACCGAATTCGCGGCCCAGGCCTATCGCATCAACCGGGCCGGTGAATTGCCGCTTCTGTGCGATGCGGACCACGGCTACGGCAACGCGCTTAACGTTGCGCGCACGGTGGAGGAATTGGAAAACGCCGGCGCCGCCGCCCTCACCATCGAAGACACCGAGCTGCCCGCCCCCTTCGGCGCGAACGGCAAGGCGCGGCTCATATCCATCGACGAAGGCGCCGGCAAGATGCGGGCGGCGATTGCGGCGCGGCGGGATAGCGCGTTGGTTATCGCCGGGCGCACCAGCGCCATGTCCATCGCCGGGCTGGATGACACGGTCCTGCGCATCCAGGCCTTTGAGGCCGCCGGCGTCGATGCCGTGTTCCTCACCGGCGTTACCAGCCGCGCCGAGCTGGACCGGTTATCCAATTCCATCGCCATCCCCCTATTCCTGGCCAACGCCAAGGGCGAGCTGGCCGACAAGGAATACCTTGCGTTACGCCGCGTGCGCATCGTCCTGCAAGGCCACATGCCGATCATGGCGGCAATGAAGGCGGCTCACGACACACTCAAGGCCTTACGCGATGGCACATCGCCAGATAAGCTGGAGGGCGTCCCGGACGGCGATTTCATCAAACGCATCACGCGGGGCGGAGACTATCAGGCAATGCTGGATAAGTATCTGAGCGCACCCGAAGACTGACGCCTAAGTACCTCCATGCCCCAATCCCTCGCCCTACGCGTCTTCCTGCCCTTTGCCTTGGGCTATTTCGCGAGCTCGATCTTCCGCTCCATCAATGGCGTCATCGCGCCGGATCTGGTGCGCGATCTTGGGCTGGATGCGACCGAACTTGGCTTTATCGGCTCAACCTATTTCGTCGGCGCCATGCTGCTGCAAATACCGCTCGGCATCCTCGTCGACCGTTATGGGCCTCGGATTGTCTATGTAGTCTGCCTGGTTCTGGGGGCCGCCGGATCGGCAATCTTCGGGCTTGCGTACGGCGTCGCCGGGTTGGCCGTGGGGCGCTTTTTAACCGCCATCGCGGCCGCTGCAAGCGCCGCCTGCGCGTTGAAAGCCTACGTGCTCTGGTACCCAAAAGAGCGCTTGCCGTTCCTCAACGGGCTTGGCTTCGCTGCGGGCGGACTAGGTGTCATGGTTGGCACCACACCGGTGGAGTTGGCACTGCCGTTACTGGATTGGCGGGACATTCATATAATCGCGGCGGCAGCCATATTAGCGACGGCGATATTTGTGTGGGCGGCAGTTCCCAGATCAAACGGCGGCCATAACAGCGGCTCCCTCACCGATCAGATAAAGGGCCTCGGCCTGGTGGTCCGGGATTTGAATTTTCTTCGCATTGCGCCATTGCTAGTCTTTATGGTCGGCGCCTTGGGCGCCATGCAGAGCCTGTGGGCGGGCCTTTGGCTACGCGACGTGGCCGCCATCTCGGGAACTCGCGCCGCCAATATATTGCTGCTCATCGCCGCCTCCATGACCCTATCGTTTTTCCTAAGCGGCCCGACGGCCAAGGTCCTGGGCGGGTTCGGGCTGAGCCCGATGAGCGGGAGCATCCTGGGTGCGGTATTATTCACAGGCGTGGCGGTAGCCTTGGTAAGCCAGGCGTTCCTGGCGCCGGCGGCGGTGGCCATTCTGTGGTTTCTGTTCGCGTATTTCGCCACCATGGGTATGCTGGCCTATGCTGGATTGGGCCAGTTGTATCCGGCAACGCTGATCGGCCGGGTCAATGCCTGCCTGCATCTATGCTGGATCCTCGGCGTCTTTGCCTTGCAGAATATTTTCGGTTTCGTGCTCGATAAATTTCCCACCGCCACGCCCGGCAGTTACGCGCCCGAAGGCCACCGGATCGTCATCGGCATCATCGCCGCCAGCACCGCCCTTGCGGTGCTCTGGTACTGGGCGGCGCCGAAGTTGATAGGTAAACGAAAGATTCTATGACGATGCCGTTTCTTATGGTCCTCCGTATCTTTATCCCGTTTGCACTCGGCTACATGCTGGCGTCCGTCTTCCGTTCGATCACGGCGGTAATCACGCCTGATCTCGTGCGCGACACCGGCATGGACGCTAGCGAACTTGGCCTTGCCACCAGCGCCTTTTTTCTGAGCGCCACAATCATGCAAATACCTTATGGCGTGCTTCTCGACCGGTATGAGCCGCGAAGGGTCTATGCCGTGTTTCTTCTTATCTGTGCCGCCGGCGCGGTGGTGGCGTCACTGGCGGACAATGGCCTCACCTTCGCAGCCGGGCGGGCGCTCATTGCTCTTGGCACCACGGCCAGCGCGGTTACATCGTACAAGGTTTACGCCATGTGGTATCCGGCCTCTCGGTTGCCGTTGGCCAACGGATTGAGTCTCAGCGCTGGCAGCATCGGTATGATGCTCGGTACTCTGCCGGTCCAAGCCGCACTCGCATTTATGGATTGGCGCGCCATTCATCTCATCGTTGCCGCAATGTTGGTGCTCGCTGCCGTCGGCGTTTTAGCCTTGGTACCAGCCCGCCAACCAGAAAAAGCTGGCGAGGCGCTATGGCAACAGTTTAAAGGCCTCGGCGAAATCATTGGAAGCTCGAAATTTTGGCACGCGGCACCCCTGTTGGCGGTGGTGGCCGGCATGTATGGCGGCCTCATTCAACTGTGGTCGGGACCTTGGATCAGGGATGTGGCCGGGCTCAGTGGCGGTGCAACGGCCAACGTACTTTTCCTTGCAGCCGGCGCCATGGTCCTATCGGGGATTGCTACCGGCCCATTGAGCGGGCTGACAAGGCGGCTTGGGTTGCCGATCATGGGGTTCGCGGTCCTTGCCTCGTCCGCATTCACCATCATTGTGTTTCTCATGGCCATGCCGTGGGTGGCCGGGCCTCTGGCGGCGTATCTATTGTGGGGAGTGTTCGGCATCGTGGCGCCGTTGACGATGGTTATGTACGCTGCCCTTGGACCTGAATTTCCCAAGGAACTGAATGGGCGCCTGAACGCATGCCTCACCCTAAGCTGGTTGCTGGGCGCCTTCCTTGTTCAAAATATATATGGCTTCGTCCTGGATAGGTTTCCGAACACCGAAACCGGATACGCGCCCGAAGGACATCGCCTGGCCATGGGCATCAATTTCGGAATTTTGGTGGTCACATTAGCTTGGTACTTTGTCTTCGGCGCCATCATCCGGCGGTGGGCAAAAATCAAAACCCGGCCTTAAAGCCCGGTCGCGAACTTGACCATGATCACCACGATCAGCAGCTGCATGACGCCTTGGGAGGCGATGGTATAAAAATAGCGGCGCATGATGCGGCCGACCATTTCCACCCTGGGCTCGTCTTTGCGCATCTCCAGATAGATGCGGAGATTGGCCGGAAGGAGAATAAAAAGCCCCTGGATGGCTAGGATAAACGACACACCAAGGGCGGCAACAACCCACCAGAATTGCGGGAAGCCGAATTCCAGATAACCGGTCTGCACGGCCAGGTACCAGCCCGAAGTGGGCGCGATAATGCCGAGTGGCGTCAGGATGAACAGGGTCTTGGGCAACAGGTTAAGGGAAAATGCGCGCCGTCCCTCGAAGTCCAGACGGCGCACCACCGGGCCGATGACAAAGCCCATGAGAATATCAAAGCCGGTCAACAATACGCCGGAAGCCACATGCACAAACCGCAACGGCCACTGCTCTTCATAAAGGATAACACCGACCAGGACGCCCAAAGCAATAAACACCCAGATCAGATTGCGAAAATCCAGGCCGGCGACACGCCAAAACGGCTCCGGTCGAATGGCAACGGTTTCAGTATTCATGGTGCACCCCCAACAGTGCGGAGTATGCGCTCAATTGCACCGCAGCGCTATTGTCATTTAAGCCGGGCTTAATCCTCCCCCGGCTTGAAGGAAGTTGCCTGGGACGCCGGGAATGGCATCGGGGTCGAGGCGCGCTTGTCGTCCATGGGCTCCCTCCTTGGCGTTGCGCACCAAACCGCCAGCATAATGGTAAGCATGCCAGAGCCAACACAAAGAATGGAGAGGTAAAAAGGATGCGTGGAAAGAGTGGTGGGCGATGACGGGCTCGAACCGCCGACATCCACGGTGTAAACGTGGCGCTCTCCCAACTGAGCTAATCGCCCTGATTTTATAAGTCAGCGGCCATTGATGCGGCAACAAAGGCCCAAAAGCAAGAACGCCGGCCACGTTACCGTGGCCGGCTGTTCCTCAAGCGCAAAATTGATTTAGTTGACCGCGTCCTTCAGGCCTTTGCCGGCCTTGAATTTGGGCTGCTTGGACGCCGGAATTTGAATGGATTCACCCGTGCGTGGATTGCGGCCCGTGGTCGCCTTGCGATTGGCCACGGAGAAAGTGCCGAAACCAACGACCCTAACTTCACCACCCGACTGCAACGCGCCGGTAATTGCATCAAACACACCGTCCACAGCCTTGGCTGCATCGGCTTTCGACATTCCGGCTCCGTCTGCAACCGTCGAAACTAGATCGTTTTTGTTCACGTTAAGGCCCCCTTTTCTGAGGTGATAGGAAAAAAATCAAATAAGAATTTAAGGACACCCTGCGCCTTAAAACCGTGGCTAGTTTACGGCGGTCCTGACAAATGCGTCAATCGAAGACGCGAATTTATCCACATATTTCTCAATTTTTCGCCGATTTCAGGGGGTTTTGCTCCTATTTCGGCCAAAATAGCTGGCCCCGCGGCGGCGTTCATGCCGCGCGGGGCCTTGTTTTCGCGAATCGACTTTTGGCGGAAATAGGCGCGTTTAGTGCTTAACCACACCACCCCGGTCTTTGTCGTCGTCCGACTGGGCTGCCGGCACCGCGTCTTCCTCGTCGCTTTCATCCCAATCGATGGGCACCATGGTGCCGGCGAGCGCACGTTCCAAAACTTCCTCGACACTGGTCACCGGAATAATTTCCAGCGCCTTTTTGACGTTGTCCGGTATCTCGGCGAGATCCTTTTCATTATCCTTGGGAACCAGCACAGTCTTGATGCCGCCGCGCATGGCGGCCAGTAATTTTTCTTTAAGCCCGCCGATAGGCAGGACGCGCCCGCGCAAGGTGATCTCGCCGGTCATGGCGACATCTTTGCGCACCGGAATCCCGGTCAACACTGAGACAATGGCGGTCACCATGCCAACGCCCGCGGACGGACCGTCCTTGGGCGTTGCGCCTTCGGGTACGTGCACATGGATATCTTTCTTTTCAAACGCGGTCGGCTTGAAGCCGAACACGGCGGCGCGCGACTGCACGAACGAGCGCGCCGCCTGGATCGATTCCTGCATCACGTCGCCGAGCTTGCCGGTGATCGTCATCTTGCCCTTGCCCGGCATCATGACCGCTTCGATGGTCAATATTTCGCCGCCCACCTCGGTCCAGGCAAGCCCGTTGGTGACGCCGACGATGTCTTCGTCCTCCAACTCGCCATAGCGGAATTTGTGCACACCGGCATATTTTTCCAGATTGCGCTTGGTGACAGCGATTTTCTCGGTACCATCCATCAGGATTTCCTTGGTCGCCTTGCGCGTCAGGTTGGCAATCTCACGTTCCAGATTACGCACTCCGGCTTCGCGGGTATAATGGCGGATAAGGTCGCGCAGCGCCGAATCGGATATGCTCCACTCGTCGTCTTTAAGGCCGTGTGCTTCCACCTGCTTGTCGATCAGATGGCGGCGCGCGATTTCGACCTTTTCATCTTCGGTGTAACCGGAGATGCGAATGGTCTCCATGCGGTCCATCAGCGGTTGCGGGATGCGCAGTGTATTGGCGGTAGTCAAAAACATCACGTCCGACAGATCATAATCGACCTCCAGATAGTGATCTTGGAAGGAATCGTTCTGTTCGGGATCGAGAACCTCCAGCAAAGCCGAAGACGGATCACCCCGCCAATCGGCGCCCATCTTGTCGATCTCGTCCAGAAGGAACAGCGGATTAGATGTCTTGGCCTTCTTCATGCCCTGAATGACCTTGCCGGGCATGGAGCCAATATAGGTACGCCGGTGGCCCCGTATCTCGGCTTCGTCGCGAACCCCACCAAGCGACATGCGCACGAAATTGCGCCCGGTCGCCTTGGCGATGGATTTGCCGAGGGACGTTTTGCCAACCCCTGGCGGTCCTACAAGGCAGAGGATCGGGCCCTTCAATTTCTTGGTCCGCTGCTGCACGGCCAGATATTCCAAAATCCGTTCCTTGACCTTCTCCAGGCCATAATGATCGGTTTCCAGAACCTTTTCGGCGGCGCGGATATCTTTGTTAGTGCGACCGCGCTTTTTCCACGGAATACTGAGCATCCAGTCCAGATAGTTGCGGACCACCGTGGCCTCGGCCGACATGGGGCTCATATTCTTCAATTTCTTCAGCTCGGCGACGGCCTTTTCACGGGCCTCTTTCGTCAGCTTGGTCTTGGCGATCTTTTCCTCGAGCTCGGCATTCTCATCTTTATCCTCGTCTGCTTCGCCCAGCTCTTTCTGGATCGCCTTCAATTGCTCGTTCAAATAATATTCGCGCTGGGTTTTCTCCATCTGGCGTTTGACGCGGCTGCGGATTTTCTTTTCCACCTGAAGGACGCCGATCTCGCTCTCCATGAACGAAATGATGCGTTCCATACGCTGGGCAACCGTATCGATTTCCAGCAATTCCTGCTTTTCCGAGATTTTCAGCGCCAGATGCGAGGCGACCGTGTCGGCCAGCTTGGAGACATCGTCGATCTGGTTGACCGAAACCAAAGCTTCGGGCGGAATTTTCTTATTCAGCTTGATATAATGCTCGAACTGGGAAACCACGGAACGGGACAGGGCCTCGAGATCTTCCTCGTCAGGCATGCGCTCAGGTAGGATATCGGCATAGACTTCGAAGAATTTCTCGTTGTCGCGAAAGCGGATGACCCGGGCGCGCTGACCACCCTCGACCAGCACCTTGACGGTGCCATCGGGCAATTTCAGCAATTGCAGGACCGTGGAAACGGTGCCGACGGTATAGATATCTTCCTGGGCCGGATCGTCGTCGGAGGCATTCTTCTGGGATATCAGCAGAATCTGCTTGTCGTCCTGCATAACATCTTCGAGGGCTTGAACTGATTTTTCCCGCCCAACGAAGAGCGGCACAATCATATGGGGAAAGACAACAATGTCGCGCAGCGGAAGTACGGGGTAGACGTGACCAGCGGAACTATCCAACTTTATTTCTCCTTTTTTTGGCCCCCTCGCGGACCGGCGCCTATCGCAGCTTGATGATCATTATGATTTTGACATCAGAACCGTTGTTACACCTTATACAATTTGTTCGATTTTTTTCAAAAATCAAGCCAACCGGAATATTACGCGCTGGAATCCAGGTCGTCGCGACGTTCCGAATAGATATAGAGGGGCTGGGCGCCGTCTTGAGCCACCTCGCGGTTGATCACCACTTCTTCGACGCTGTTCATATCGGGCAACTCGAACATGGTCTCCATCAGTGCTTTTTCAAGGATAGATCTCAGGCCTCGTGCGCCGGTCTTTCGTGCGAGCGCCCGTTTAGCAGTCGCCCTCAGGGCATCTTCCCTGATTTCGAGTTCTACCCCTTCCAATTCGAAGAGTTTCTGATACTGCTTGACGAGCGAATTCTTGGGCTCTGTCAGAATCGTCACCAGCGCCTCTTCATCAAGCTCTTCCAGCGTCGCGATAACCGGCATCCGGCCTACAAACTCAGGGATCAGGCCAAACTTGATCAGATCTTCGGGTTGTACTTCTGAAAGGTAGTTTTTATTGTCCAGCTCATTTAGTTTTGTGCCAAACCCAATTCCACCGGATGATTTCTTCCTTTTGATCTGTTTCTCCAGTTCAGTGAATGCTCCACCCACTATGAACAGGATGTTTGATGTGTCTATGGTGATGGTCTGCTGATCAGGGTGCTTACGTCCTCCATGTGGTGGTACCCTACATTCCGTGCCTTCCACTATCTTTAAAAGTCCTTGTTGCACACCCTCACCTGACACGTCCCTGGTCAGTGATGTGTTCTCACCTTTACGACAGATCTTGTCTATCTCGTCAATGAATATAATTCCCTTCTGGGTCTTCTCTATGTCGCCTTCTGCGTTTGCGTAAAGTTTCTGTACCACGTTCTCTACGTCCTCGCCCACGTAACCTGACTCTGTCAAAGTTGTGGCGTCCGCTATAGCGAATGGTACGTCTAGGTACTTGGCTATGGTCCTCGCCATCAAGGTCTTGCCAGCACCCGTGGCACCCAGCACCATCACATTTGATTTGTCTAGGTCGAAATCGATAGGTGGTTGGACTATCCTCTTGTAGTGATTGGCAACTGCCACACTCAATACCGTCTTGGCGGCATCCTGTCCTATCACGTATTGGTCTAGGTGTTCTTTGATTGCTACAGGATTGAGAATGTTTTTGTCACCGGAATACAGTTTCTCCTTACGTGTTTTTACTACATCTTCTTCTAGTATCTCCACGCACAATTTCACACACTCGTTGCATATGGATTCCTTTTTGGCACCCACGATCATCTTAGTGACGTCCTTACGGCTCTTGCTACAGAACGAGCATGTTAATGATTGGTCTTCCATCAATGTTCTTTTTTGATTTTTACGATTTTTGAGAACAACTCTTCCCAGTTTGCAAACTTGTTTCTGTTCAGCACACCAAAACTTGCCGAGTCGTCTGTGTTTGAGTTAAGGAACCAGGTCTTTGCCAGCGTCAGGATGTAGCCTGACCAAACTTTCATTTGATTTGAACTGTAGTCCATGTTTAGTATCACGTGGGTGGAGGCTCTACAGGCGTTCAACAACCATGTGTAATCCCTGCCTTGCTTGTTGGGTTTCCAGTTCTCGAGATATTTTTCATATTCTGGATCGTCACTCACGAAAGGATCTAGGGCTGAAAAATTATTGTCATCCCATAGATAGATTGTGAGATCTTCTTTGGAGAAATTTGCATTTATTTGATCAGCAAACATGTCCTTGTCTCTCTTACTGAGATTGATAAGACAGAAACTCCTATTTTGATTCACGAAGAAACTGGGAGGGGTCACCATGGTGATGGTTCCTAATTTATTTCTTGCCTTTAACTTCTCTCCAGTCACGGCGATCTCTTTTTCCTGTGGTTTGTTTTTAGGTTTTTTACTCATTTTGATTTAAAATATCTAGTATAACTTTTTGGTCTTCATCGGACAAGTCAGAAAGTTTGATTTCTTTGTTGTCTAATTTAGTTATCAGGTCGTCGATCCTGGCCTCCACTCTCTGGTGGTAGTCTTCCTCACTGGTAAGCCTTTTCTTGTATTTGGTAAATTTTTCTTCCGGTATTATTTTCTCCACCTCGATTGACTCTGCCAACTCAGGCACATCGTTTTCATCTATGGTTGGTTGTAGTTCGGGTATGAGTAAATCATTCTTCTCCGGTTCTGGGATATCTAGTTCTTTGGATTTGTTCCATAGTGTATCCTCATTCTGTTCCTCATTTTGCACATACTGTTCTGTGTCTTCATCGATAGGCACTTGTATTTTCTGACCACCTTTAATGACCGTTCGTGTTTTACCATCTATTGGTTCAGCATCTGATTGGTATCCATCCAACAGTTCGTCCAGCTCTTCATCTGTCATTGGCCTGTCTTCTAGATCTGGTTGTTCGATGAATCTTTCTTTGAGGCTCTCCGTGGTCGTTTTATCCAGACCTGGTATTCGTTTTTCTTTGAGGGCAGATCCTTTTGTAATAATTGGAGGGTTTGGTAAGTTAACATCCATTATCTGTGCGATGATTTTTCTGTTTTCTTCCGGTACATTTTCAAAAGTTAAATCACCACGTAATATATCATCTATCATGTCCTGGAAGAATGCCATCCTGGATTCTGTGATGGCTCCTTGTGCTCTGGCCTCTGTTCCAGAAAGACTTACGTCTGCTAGATACTGTGCCCTATTACTCTCATCTCTTTCCATCTTCAGTTCCTCGCTTGTGATGTCTTCAAACTTGCCGTTTTGTTTGTGGAACATCTTGAGCATCTCGTTACGTTTTTCATCAGTTAGATCCGCCGGGTTCGGCAGTTCAGGCTTTGGGGGCGTCTCCTCCTGTGGCTTTATGGTCCTCATCACAAGGGGTTTGGAGTTCTTGACCTCATCCTTCTGTGCTTCTGGTTCTATGACCTCTGGTTCAGGTTCTATGACCTCTGTGAGATCAGGCTTGATCCGCTCCTCCTTGTTGGCCTTGCTCTGTGCCACTGACAATCTTGTGAGCTCGTCTTCCTTGGCTTGTTCCTCTTGGAAGTCTCTGCCAGGTTCTTTTGATTCTTCTGCGGCCTCTTGCGCCACTTTTTCTAGTGCTTCTAGTTCTTCCTGCTCACGTTTCCTGAATTCTTCCTGTTGTTTCTCTTTGTCCACTTCAGGTTCCGGTATCATTTCGTATGCCACTTCGTCCGGATCGAACGCATCTGTGTTATCTGCTACTATTTCTTTGTCTTCAGTTTTTTTTTGGCCTACGAGATCTATGTGTGGGATTACCTCGTCGTCTTCCTGTATGATTTCAATAGGTTTGTCCTCAGGCTTTTCTACCTTGCTGTTGAATGAATCTAGTTTGTCTTTCCATTCCTGCAGTTGTTCTGTGGCCTTTTCTATTCGCTCTGCCGCCTCCTGCTTATTAAACATCTCATTCCATTTCAGTGTGACATCTTCCTCATCTGGTTTTTCAAGATCAACTATTTCCTGTGGCTTAGGAGGTTCTGGTGGAAATCTTCTCATCAATGATTGGTTGGCCGCAATCAACAATAGCACAGCAAGTGGATCAAACACCACGATTAGAAGCAATATAACCCAACGTACAGCCTTGCTAGTCTCAACTTGGTCAGTTATACCCCAATCAACTGCCAACGCCGCTATGTACTTCACAGGACCTATCTCTGCTTCAAGGGTCAACATCTCTTTCTCAAGTGGTTGCTTTTCAACGATGTATAAGTCTATGTTACCTTGTGATTTGAATATCTTGTTCTCTGCTGTTTCTATCTCTTTTGTGAACTGGCCCTTGTTGTCTTGTGAGCCTGATCGCATATTGCTAATGATTTCCTGCGCCTTTGCAATCTCTTGTTTGTGATCTACTTTTAGTTCTGCTATTCTTTTCTGTGCTTCTTTAACATTGATTGCTATCTGCTCACGTTCCGCTTTCTGACTTGCTTTTAGATCAGCGGCCGCTTTCTCTTCGTTGAAGAATGATTTGTTTGAAGTAAGTATGTCGCTGACGTTCTTGTCCAGCACCTTCAATCTGTCGTTCAGGTCTCTCACCGTGTTGGTCTCGACCGTAAGTAGTGTTTTTAATTTTTCGTTGGCATCTGCTATGATTGATTGTTGTACTTCGAT